>BFBZ01000004.1_pt27 | contig 247324 bp, 229 predicted proteins | sample 1888401 | NCBI WGS metagenome assembly BFBZ01 (sample SAMD00112614, study PRJDB3348) | symbiont metagenome | host: Chara braunii
CGTGTCCTTGAGTCCAAAAGCCTGCCAGACCTGCTGTCCGGTGATGTACTCGCCGAGCGACCACGTGGTTTCGTAGCCCGTGCCCTCCGACGAGAGAACCTGGGGCGGGTTGATGTAATCGTCGGTAACGGCGGTTTCGCCGACCGCCAAACGCCACGGAAACTCGCCGAGCACGAAGAGCGTTGTTGCGTTGGCGCGCTGGAAGTGTTTGAACACGCCTCCGCGATACCGGGCGGTGGGACGGCCGGCGCGGATAACCTCGGGGATGTCACGCACGGGGCGGACCAGGTTCCAGTGGCCGCGGTATTCGGTCAGGTACAGAAATCCGCGGTAAGGGTTGAACAGAACGTACTCGTCCCACTCGTAGTGGTCGCCGTCGACATCGAAGCCGCGGGTTTGAAAGCCCGTGACCTCGTATGGAATGTTGCCGAACTTGCCGCGCGTGCCGAGAGCGAGTTTCGGAAACCGGCGCTGTTTTTCCTGAATTTGCTGAAGAATTTTGAGCGTCGGCGTGGAAGCGTCGAGAACGGAGAGACACTGCGGGCAGACCGCCGTCAACGAATGGGCGAAGCCGCGCAGCTGAATCGGACCGCCGCAGTTCGGGCAATGGAGCGACTGCGCTTTGACGACGGGAGGCGCCACCGGTGGCATCATTTGGGCCAGCCCTCGAACTCTCGTACGTTTTTGAGCTTGAGCGCGTCGAAGTCAGCGGGCGCGCCGAGAAACAGCATGGGCGGATTTTCGCTGTAGTCGATGGTGGCGAAGCGGCCGTCGCGCGAGCGGAGGTCGACAAACAGCAGGTCGGCCTTGTCGTAATACTGAAACGGCAGTTCGCCCTGCACGCCGCGATAGTGCGCGCGGGTGGCGACGGTGGCTTCGAAATCGATGTTGTTGAATCGGAGCGCGGTTCCCGGACCGATTTCGCTTTCGGCGGGCAGGTGAATTTTCGGGTCGGCGACGAAAGAGATGTCGTATTCGAGTTGGGCGTCGGAGAGCCATCCGCTCGAGCCGTCGTTAAAGGCGAGGTGCCATTCGTTCCAGGAGCCCTGCTCCCAATCGTAGATGATGCGCCCGACGACGACGAAAGCTTTGTTGCCGTAGATGCCCTCGGTGCCGATTTGGATGGGCGAGCCGTCGGGAGGAAGGTCGGCCACTTCGCCGACTTTGGCCAGATCGACGTCGTTGCGGACCAGGATGGAATTGCAGTAAGGGCAGGTGGTTTGCGCGGCGGCGGAGAATCGGAACGAGACGGGCGCGCCGCAGTTGGGGCAGTTGGAAGCGGGTTGGCTCATGCGCCGTAGGGCCGTTCGATGCGCCGCACGTGGACGGCGGCTGCGCCGAATTCCTTTCGGAGATAGCTTTCGAAATCGCCGTCCGGACGAGGACGGCAGCAGAAGACGTTGAGGCAGAGCGAGCCGAACTCGGGAAACGTGTGACAGGCGATGTGGGACTCGGCGAGCAGGCTGAGCCCGGTGATGCCGCCGGGGCCCGGGAACTTATGCCACGCGGGGTCGGCGATGGGATGCAGGTTCATGGCGCCGATGAGGTAGTCAAAGAGAGCGTGTAATCTGGCGAGGTCGGCGAGGCTGGACGGAGCGCAGCCGTGCGCTTCGACGATCCACTCACAGCCGGTCGGGGTCATGGCGCGTACCGAATAGTGTAGCAGGTGATGGTAACGGCGAATGTCTCGGGTTGGGATCACGCGGATGCTTCTCAAATAAGAAAGGCGATCTGCACCTTCGGCTTTCCCGCAGGGCGACGAACCATCCAACTTTCAGTGAGGCCGGCCGGGCGGATGTTGGACGGCCGGAAAAACAGAGCGGTTGGTCCGTTTGACAATGCGTGGGAGCGGCTGCTAGATTCAGTCAGCAAGTGATTCCTATGCTGGGGCGTCTGGTCTTCTTTGCCGTCATGGCAGGTGGTCTGCTCGCGGGTCAGAGCCGCGAGGAGGCCAGGAAACTCAAGAATCCGGTTGCTTACTCCAAAGAGTCGATCCGCCAGGGACGCGGTGTTTACGCGCGCTACTGCGTGAGCTGCCATGGTTCCGACGGCAAGGCGACGGTGGACGTAGTGGCGGACGCGACCGATCTCACCACGCCCGCGCAATACAAATCCGGCACCTCGGAAGGCGAGATCTACCACAGCATCTCGGCCGGCCAGGGCGCCAGCATGCCCTCATTCAAGTCGCAGATCTCCGATGAAAAGGACCTGTGGCACCTCGTTAACTTTATCCGCAGTCTCTGGCCCGAAGCGATGCGGCCGCCCTTAAACGATTCCAAGTAGCCATCGAATAAAGGAGTTCTCCAATGGATGAACAAGTGAAGCCGAATCAAACGTCGCGGCGCAAGTTCTTCGCGGCGCAGGCGGCGGCGGGTGCGCTGGCCGCGGGGGTGATGAAGCCGGGAGCGATGTTCGCCGCTCCGGTGATTCCCTCGATTTCGATTCCCAAGGAAGTGCCGGCCACGCTCGGCGAAGCGCCAAAAGTCGGCGCCTTCGAGGGCCGGGGCATGACCGGCGCGGAGGTATTCGCCAAGCTGTGCAAGGAAGAAGAGCTGGCCGCGATGTTCTGCTGCCCGGGCAACTACACGGTGATCAACGCGATTGCCGCGGCGGGCGTGCCGAGCTACGGCGGGCGCACCGAAGGCGCGATGTGCGCGGCGGCGGACGGCTTCTCGCGCGTGACCGGCGAGGCGACGGCGTGCTCGGGCACCGAAGGCCCGGGCTTCACGCACATGATCATGAACATCGCCTCGGCCGCGGCCGCGCGCACCCCGCTGCTGGTGCTCGCCAGCAACATGCAGATCGCGGGCGACGATCGCGAGGCGTTCATCCAAACCGGCTATCAGCAGCCGATCACCACCGGCATGAAGAAGTACGGCAAGCGGCTGATTGCGCCGGACCGAGTCTGGGAGTACGGCGCGTACGCGTTCCGCAACATGAAGTCCGGCGTGCCCGGCCCGGTGCATCTCGATTTCCCGGGTGAAGTGGCGCGCGCCCGGTTCACCGATCCTGGATCGCTCAAGGACTACTACAGCAAAGCGAAGTACCGCAGCGAGTCGCGCCCGCATCCTTCGAACAAGGAAGTGGAGAAGGCGGCGGATATGATCGCCCGGGCCGAACGCCCGCTGATTGTCGCCGGTCAGGGCGTGTTTCAGCGTAAGGCCTGGGACACGCTGCGCATGATCGCCGAAAAGCAGGACATCGCGGTGGTGACATCGGGCCCCACGCGCGGACATTTTCCGGACGATCACCGGCTGTCGGCATCGCTCGCGCCGGACGCGCTGATGAGCGCGGACCTGGTGGTCTTCATCGGCCAATACTGCATGCCGAGCCCGGGCGAGTACCGGTTGAGCCCGGAGATCAAGTCCATTCGCGTGCATCCCACTCAGGAGGACCTGGGACGCAACTGGCCGCTCGACCTCGGGATCGTCAGCGACGAAGCGGCCTTTCTCGAGGCGCTCGCCAATAAGCTGAACGCAAAGAAGCGCGACAAGTGGGTGGACGAACTGGCGGGCGCACGGCAAAAGTGGGAGAAGCAGAATCTCGACCACTACGAACTGGGCTTGAAGCACAGCAAGGCGACCGACCATCTGCATCCGGCAGTGATGGCCAAAGAGGTCCACGATTTCCTGTACAAGGGCGATGTGGATCCGAAAGCAGTGGTGACGGGCAGCGGCGGATGGACGACGGGTCTGTTTGCGGGACGCTGGCTGCGGGCCAATCGTCCGGGTCAGGGCGTGGTGTGCGCGTATCAGTACGGAGCGATTGGTCCGGACATGGCGATGATGATCGGCGCGAGCGCGGCGGTGCAGGCCGGATGCGGTCCGCAGGCGCCGTACAAGGGAGCGCCGGCGCTGGTGGTGACAAGCGACGCCGGCATCGCCTACAGCATGTTCGAACTGGACACGGCGGCGAAATACAAATCGCCGGTGATCGCGGTGATCTATAACAACAACTCGTGGGGCATGTGGCCGAGCGCCATGGGTTCGGCGCGCTCGATGCACATGTACCTGTTCCAGGAGAATCTGCGCTACGACAAGATGGCCGAAGGTCTGGGCGCGCACGGCGAGTATGTGAAGACGCCCGAGGACCTGCGCGCGGCGCTCAAGCGGGCTTACAAAGCAGCCACCACCGAGATGGCGTCGACGTTGATCAACGTGCAGGCGTTGAAGGAGTTTACCTCGGGCAAGGACTATCCGCCGGGAATTGCGCTGAATCCGGAGCCGGGCGTTGGGGCGTTCGCGCACTAACGCGGCGGCGGTGGAGGCGCTGCTCGAACACTACGCCGGGCGCGGCGTGTTTCGCGGCTTCAGCGCGAGCGGACCGAAGTTCCGCATGCGCTGGCACCGCGACCGCGAATTCGAGCTGATCTTCGACGAAGGACGGGGAACCCTGCGCTTCCCCGCCCTGCTTCCCAAATTCGATGCCGCTATGCTCGCCGACCTGAAGGCGTTCGTCGCCGAGCGCCAGTCGGCCGCGATGCCGGAGCACCGGCGCGTGGACCCGTCCAAGGTGAAACTCACGCTCACGCGGCGCGGCGGCGACGTGGCGCTCACGGCCACCGCGCTCGACGGAGATGTCGACTACGCGGTGCGCAAGCTGATCCACCTGGTGCAGGAAGTCTACCTTGTGTTTCTGCACGACGGGAAATACTACGACTATCTTGTCGAGACATTCAACCTCGATCCGGATTTCATTCAATTCTCTTGATGACCATTCCCGCGGCGGTGCCCGAAATTCCCGCGTCGAGTGTTCGAGAAGCGATTGCCTACTATGTGAAGAAGCTCGGGTTCACGCACGACTGGGGCGATGATGAGGGCGGCATTGCCGGAATCTCGCGCGGTGATTGCCGGCTGTTCGTTACCAATCGAGCCTTTCGCAAGCCGCACGGCAATCGCGGACCGGCGCTGTTCTGGTTGAACCTCCAAAGCAAGGCTGAGGTGGACGAGCTCTACGCCGAGTGGAAGAAGCGCCGGGCGAAAATCGTCTCCAGGCCCGAGGACAAGCCCTGGATGCTGCGCGAATTCATGGCAGCCGATCTCGACGGCAATCTCATCCGCGTGTTCTACGACTTCCGCTGGGAGCAGGAAAAAGGCCGCTGAGCGGCTACAATGTCGCTATATGCCGGCGCCGCCGATTCCGCCTCCGCTCGATCAGATCGGACCGCGGCCGTTCTCGTTCTACCCGGCCATCATCGGCATCGAACACAACGAGTGGATTTACCGCAAAGCGACGTGGTCGGAAATCCTTGTGTTCAACCAGGCAGCCAATCTTGAGGTTTGGATTCCGCGGCGATTCATCGGCGAAGTGTCGCGCATTGACGAACCGGTGGTGATTGTCGGGCTGACCAAAGAACTCGAGTATCGCGGCGGAATGGTGCTGCCACACGAGCGCCGGGTGATTCAGATGCCGGTGGCGGTGAACCAATCGCCGCGTCCGGCGGGCGCAGCCGAGCCGCCGCGCCCCGCGCCGGTGACCGGCATCCGGCTCGAAAGCGGCGCGGAATCGCGAGTGGGGCGAATGCTCATGATCGCCATTGCGGCCGGCATTCTGGCTTGCATCGCGGTGGTTCTGGTGCTGCGCGACGGACGGCGGGTCAGCTATCAGGCTGTCGTACAGAGCGATCTCGGGTTCACCAACAAGGACGATTACTGGAGCGTCGTGAACCGGCTCGGGCAGCCCGAAGAAAACCGTTGGCGCGCCACTCAGGGCGAATTGCAGTATCAGTTGCTCGGCTACCCGGGGCAGAATCTGTGGGTCGTGCTGATGGGACCGGACCGCAAAGACATGCACTACGCCGGAGCGTTCGACCGTAATTGGCGGGTGGTTCACTCCGCCAATCCGGATCTCGAACGCATGTTGCGCGGTCTGCCGCGATTCTAATCCTCCAACCAGCGGTGCGCCAGATCGTGTGGTCGAAAAAGGAACCGAGGTGACTGACACCCAAGATATGGGGGTCAGGCTGCCGCGGGAGCGACGGGGCGGCGGGCGTTCATCCGTTTGCCGACCGTGCGGCGAGCGCGCAACAAGCGGATCCGCACCGCGGTCTCGCTCCAACCTTGCTCCTGCGCGATCTCTTGGACCTTATAACCCTCGAGGTAGTGGCGCTGCAGAACCATCCGGTCTTTCTGCTTGCAAATCTTTAAAACCCGGCGAACGTCGATGGCCGCGAGGTTCACCTTGGGCGAGGTCGCCAATTCCGGCAGCGTCATCAGCAGCGGTTCGCGCCGCATCAGGCTGCGGTGCATGTTCAGGGCGATGCTGTTCATCCAGGTCAGGACCATGCTCTGGTCTCGCAATTGGCTCAATCGCTCCCAACCCTTGGCCCAAGCCGCTTGGGCCGTCTCCTGGGCCGAGTCAAACGAAAGTCCCCGTGATACCAGGAACCGGACAGTCATCTTAAAACCGCGCTGATACGCTAGTCCGAATTCTTCTTGCGTCATTTATTCTCCCTTACCCAGCCCTCAGGCATTCGCCTTATCTGCATGGGTTCATTGGCACTTTGAGGACCATGTAGAAAATGCACTCGTAAATCGCTGATTACGAAGAGATCACCCCTTCTCGATTAGCGCGTGGGGCTGGTTTCTACCGTGCAAATTTTTCCGGTTTCAGAAAAAGCGAGTAATACTGGCCACCTCTGCTTTCGGAGCTATACTGAAGGTACGGAGTGGTCCGGGGAACTATGAAGACTTACGTTAAGTTCGGCATCCTGGTTGTGGCAATTGTCGGCACCCTGGCCTGGTTGGCCGCCGGCGGCGTCAACGAAACCAAGACCTACTACAAAGAAATCAAGGAACTGAATGCGATGGGTGACCGCGCAATGAACACGCGCCTGCGCGTGGGCGGCGACGTTCAAACCGGCTCCATCGAACGCAGCGGCAGCGAAGTGCGCTTCACGCTCGCACAGCAAGACCGTCAATTGAAAGTCGTCTACTCGGGAATCGACCCGCTGCCGGACACTTTCCGGGACGGCTCGCAAGCATTGGTCGACGGCAAGCTAGGCACTGACGGCGTTTTTCGCGCCAGTAAGATTCAAGCCAAGTGCGCGTCGAAGTACGAAGCCAAACCGGGACAGCAAGCCGCGCCGGTGAACAGCAGCCGCACGTAATTTCAAATTTCCGCACGAGCCTGCTATGGAAAATCTCGGCGCTCTCGCAATCATTCTCGCTTTCAGTTTCGCGGTTTACGCGGTCTTCTCTTCGCTGATTGGAACCTGGCGGGGCCGGCCTTACCTCGTGGTGAGCGGCCAGCGCGCGGTGTTTACCGCGTGGCTGCTCGTCACCGCGGCTTCGGCGATGCTGGTCTATTCGCTCATCGCCGGCGACTACCGGCTGTCCTATGTGTGGGCCCACAGCAACAAGGCCATGCCGCTCTACTACAAGTTCGCTTCGTGGTGGGGCGGTCAGGAAGGCTCGCTGCTGTTCTGGGCATTCCTGCTTTCGACGTATTCGTCGATTGTGGTGTTCACAAGCCGCAAGGCGTTTCGCGACATGATGCCGTACGTGATCGCCGTCCTGATGACGACGCTCGCGTTTTTCCTCATCATGATCTGGCTTCCGCTGAGCCCGTTCCAGGTGTTCACGGTCGGCAAGGGCATTCAGGACCTGGGCGATGGTCAGGGGCTCAACCCGCTGCTCCAGTACTGGACGATGGTGATTCACCCGCCGATGCTGTACCTCGGTTATGTCGGATTCTCGGTACCCTTCGCTTTCGCCATCGCCTCGCTGATTACCAAGCAGCCTGGCGACGCCTGGATTCACGTCACGCGGCGCTGGACCCTCATTACCTGGCTTTTCCAGACCTGCGGCATCATTCTCGGCGCGGGCTGGGCTTACGCCGTGCTCGGCTGGGGCGGCTACTGGGGTTGGGACCCGGTGGAAAATGCTTCGCTGCTTCCCTGGATCACCGCCACCGCGTTTCTGCACTCGGTGATGATGCAGGAAAAGAAGGGCATGATGAAGATCTGGAACGCCGTACTGGTTTCGGCGACCTTCTTCCTCTGCATCTTCGGCACCTTCCTCACGCGCTCGGGCGTGGTGAGTTCGGTGCACGCCTTCGCGCAGTCGCCCATCGGCAATTACTTCGTCGCTTACCTGACCATCGGCATCGCGGGCACCGTGTACCTGATTCTGAGCCGCCTCGATTACCTCAAGAGCGAAGCGCACCTGGAAAGCGTGGTCTCGCGCGAGTCGAGCTTCATGTTCAACAACCTGATTCTGCTCGCAAGCTGCTTCTCGGTGCTGTGGGGCACTCTGTTCCCGGTGATTTCAGAAGCGGTGACGGGCGACAAGATCAGCGTCGACAAGCCGTTTTACGACCGCATCAACGTGCCGATCGGATTGTTCCTGCTGTTCCTGACGGGCGTAGGTCCGCTGATTGCGTGGCGCAAGTCGTCGGTGGAGAGCCTGAAGAAAGCGTTCCTGTGGCCGACCGTAGCCGCGCTCGCGCTGGTGGCGGGATTGTTTGCAGCCGGCATTCATCATGCCTACGCGCTGATGTCGTTCGGGCTTTGCCTGTTCGTCACGGCGACGGTAGCCGGTGAGTTCTATAAAGGCTCGCGCGCGATTGCAGGCAAGACCGGCGCCAACCTGTTTTCAGCGGCAATCGAACTCACCTGGCGCAACACGCGCCGCTACGGCGGCTATATCGTCCACATGGGCATTGTGCTGATGTTCATCGGCTTCACCGGATCGGCGTTCAATAAAGACGCGACCGTGGAAGTGGGACGCGGCAGCGTAAAGTCCATCGGACACTACGATCTGCGCATCGCCGACATTCAGCAGGGCGAGAACGAAAACTACGTCTGGCACAAAGCGGTGGTCAACGTCTCGAGCAACGGTCAGGATCTCGGCACGCTCGAACCGGAACGCCGTCTTTACAAAGCGAGCAAGCAGCCGACCTCGGAAGTTTCGATTCGCCGGCGCTTGAACGAAGATCTGTACCTGAACTTCGCCGGCATGTCGAACGACGATACCAAGGCGGTGATTCAGGCTTATGTGTTCCCCCTGGTTTCCTGGATCTGGATCGGATTCTGGGTGCTGCTGGTGGGAACGTTGATTTGTCTGGTGCCGCCCAAGATGCGCCTGCAATACGCGCGCACGGAAGTGGTGGGCGTCGTAGGGAAACATGCTACTGCGAAGAAATAACCGTGTGCCGCGCGCGGCGCTCGCGGTCTTCGTCGCGACGCTCGCGCTGGCGCAATCGTCTTCCACTCTCCTCACGCCGGAAATACGGCGGGTGGGTGGGCGCCTCGCCTGCCTGTGCGGATCCTGCAACAACAGCGTGGGCGATTGCGCGATGCTCGAATGCCACTATTCCAAGCCGATGCGCGGAAAGATCGCTTCCATGCAGAAGCTCGGTATGGGGGACGACGAGATCGTCAGCGCGGTGGTGAAGGAACGCGGCATTCAGGCTTTGGTGGCGCCCCCGGCTGAGGGCTTCAACCTGCTCGCCTGGTTGATGCCGTGGATCATGGTGGGACTCGGACTGGTGGTGATCTGGGCGTTCATCCGCTCGCTCAACCGCAAGCGCGCCGCCGCAGAAGCTGCACCCGCGCTCGCCCCGGAAGTGCTCAGCCGCTACCGGGACAATATCGAAAAGGACCTGGCCAAACTAGACTGATGCTCCTCGCTGCCGCCGTTTTGCTCACCGTGGGAGCGCTCGCCGTCACTCTGTTCGTTCGCGACCGCGACCTCCCCGAGCCCGAGCCGCGCCTCCCGTGGGAGCACCTCGAGCTTCGGAAAGCGCAGATTTATGAAAACCTGCGCGACCTTCAATTCGAATACCGCGTCGGCAAACTCTCCGACGCCGACTACCAACTCACCAAGACCGGACTGCAGAACGAGCTCGCCGGTGTGATGGCCGAAATCGACCGCATGAAGGCCGGCGCTCCAGCGCCCGCCGCGCCTAAACCCGAGGCGCTCGATCCCAACGTGTGCCCTCACTGTTCGGCGAAAATGCCGGCGCCCATGAAGTTCTGCGGGCAGTGCGGAAAGGCGATGACCGCATGAAGACTCTGCTCGCGCTCGCCGCCGCGCTTCCGCTGCTCGCCGTGGATGGCGTGGTGATGAACCAAACCACGGGCAAGCCGCAGCCGAACGTGATTCTCCAATTGATTCAGCCGGGACAAGGCGGCATGCAGACCCTCGGCACCGCGAAGTCCGACGCCGAGGGCAAATTCAAGATCGACAAATCGACGGGCGAGGGTCCCGCGCTCGTGCAGGCGATCTTTGGGGGCGTTACCTACACGAAAATGCTGCCTCCGGGATCGGCTCCAAGCGGCGTCGAGATTCCGGTGTACGACGCGACCAAAGCGCCGGGAACGGCGAAGCTCGCTCAGCGGGCCGTTATTCTTCAGCCGGGCGATTCCGGTTTGCAGGTGAACGAGATGTACCTCGTGCAGAACTCGACGCAAACCACGTTCAACGATCCGTCGAGCGGCGCCATCCGGTTCTACGCTCCCAAGGGACACGGCGAAATCGGAGTGACCGTGAACGCTCCGGGTGGAATGCCCGTCCAGCGGCAGGCGCAAGCCGCGGGCGCGCCCGACACGCTGAAGGTCGACTTTCCTGTAAAGCCGGGCGAGACGCGCTTCGATTTGAGCTACACGCTGCCGTCCAAAGAATACGCCGGCAAGACGCTGATGGAAGGCGGTGAAACGCGCATCGTCGTTCCGGCGGGCGTGGACGTTCAAGGCGACGGACTCGAACCGCTCGGCACCGAGCCGCAGACGCAAGCCAGAATCTTTTCGATGAAGGCCAAGGCGTTCACGCTCAAGGTATCGGGCAGCGGTGCGATGGGCGGCGCGGGTTCAGCCGAGAACGGCGGAGGCGCGGCGGCGCAGGAAGAAGACCCGGGGCGCCCGGAAATCAAACAGTCGATGCCGCGAATCTACGACAAGCTCTACGTGGTTCTCGGTCTGTCGCTGGCGATTCTCGCGGCCGGCTTCGCGCTGCTCTACAGGAGCCGCAAGGCTTGAGCGCCGCGGTTGAGGTCGATCAGGTCTGGAAGTATTACGGCGACTTCCCCGCCCTGCGCGACATCAGCTTCAACGTGGGCGAAGGCGATTGCGTAGCGCTGCTCGGCCGCAACGGCGCGGGAAAAACCACGCTGCTGCGCATCATCGCCGGGCTCTCGCGCGCGGCCAAAGGACAGGTGCGTATTCACGGCGGGGATACGCGCACTCACTCGACGCGCCACCGGTTGGGCGTCCTCGGACACGGCATCGCGGTTTACGACGAGCTCAGCGCGTTTGAAAATCTGAAGCTCTTCGCCAACCTCTACGGCATCCCGAACCCGGCTGCCCGCGCGGGTGAATGGCTGGAGCGCACCGGGCTCGACCGCGTGAAGGACGGCCTGGTGCGCGAGTTCTCGCGCGGCATGCGCCAGCGGTTGGCCGTGGCGCGCGCCTTTCTGCACGAGCCGAGCGTGCTGCTGCTCGACGAGCCGTTCACGGCGCTCGACGACCGCGCCATTGCCGTGCTGCAAAGCCTGCTCGCCGACGGTAAGCGCGCCGGCAAGACCATCATCATGTCCACCCACCAACTGCGCGAGGCGCTCGAACTGGCGACCCACTGCGTGCTGATTGCGCGCGGTAAAACCGCGTACTCCGGTGAGCGGACCCGCGAGATGCTCGACGATCCTTCTTATCTCTACCGCACGTACGGTGAGTCATGAGGAGCGCGTTCGGTGCGGCTCTGGTCGTCGCGGGCAAGGATCTCCGCAGCGAACTGCGCACCAAGGAAACGGTGAACGCCTCGCTCTCCTTCGCCGTGGTGGTGCTGCTGATGTTCTCGTTCGCATTTGAGCCGTCGAGCGATACGGCCCACGAGATGGCGGGCGGGCTGCTGTGGATGGTGTTCAGTTTCTCCGGCACGCTCCTGCTCAACCGTACCTTCGCGCGCGAGCAGCCGAACGACTGCCTGGACGCGCTGATCTCCTCGCCTGCCAGCGGCTCGCAGCTTTTCTTCGGCAAGTGCGCGGCTAATTTCGTGATGCTCTACGTCATCGAGATCGTTTCGATGGTGGTGTTCGGCCTGTTCTACGACGTGACATGGGCGGGACAGGCGGCGCCGCTCGCGCTGGTGGCGGCGTTGACCACCTGGGCGATTTGCGCCGTCGGCACGGTATTCAGCGCCCTCACCGTGAATCTGCGGCTGAGGGAACTGATGCTGCCCGTGCTCATTTACCCGATGATCATACCCGCGCTGATGGCGGCTATTCAGCTCACCGGCGCGGCGCTCGCGGGTCATTCGATTTTCGGCGACGATTTCATCTGGGTGAAGGTGCTCATCGGCTTCGATGTCATCTTCACCGCGCTCGCCGTGGCACTGATGGATACTGTTCTCGTAGGGTGAATCTATGCGCGAAAAAACTGTTGTCGCTCTCGGACTGCTCTCCGCCGCCCTGTTTGCCTTCGGCTTCAACCGGATTGTGAACCTGCCGGATGAGGCGAGCCAGGGGTCGATTTACCGGCTCATCTACATGCACCTGCCGAGCATCTTCACCTCGTTTCTCGGCTTCTTTGTCGCGCTGGTGTTCAGCATCATCTACCTGGCGCGCAAGGATCTTCGTTACGACGCGCTGGCAGCCGCCGTGACCGAAGTCTCATGGGCGTTCTCGACCATCGTGCTGGTGACCGGCAGCATCTGGGGACGCCGCGCCTGGGGCGTGTGGTGGGCATGGGACGCGCGGCTAACCACGATGTTGATCTGCTGGCTGTTGTACGCAGGCTATCTGATGCTGCGGCGGTCAGTGGATGAAACCACGCAACGGGCACGGCTGTCGGCGGCGTTGAGCGTGTTCGCCTTCGCCGACGTCATCATCGTTTGGAAGTCGATTGAATGGTGGCGGACGCAGCATCCGGCGCCCGTGCTCAGCATGCGCAGCGGAGGCGGGATGGCGCCCGGAATGGAACTGCCGATTTTCGTCAACTTGTTCGCATTTCTTTGCCTGGCGACGGCGCTGGTGCTGATTCGCATGCGCCAGGAATCGATGCGGACTGAAATTGAAGCCCTGCGGCGCGAAGCGCACGCCTTCTGAGGAGATATGGATCAACGCAATTACGAATTTCTGTTCTACGGCTTTCTGGCCGCGTGGGTGATCGTTCTGGCGTACGTGATTTCCATCGCCCTCCGGGAGAAGCGATTGCGCGCCGAACTCGACCGCGTAAAGCGGATGATCGAGGACGGGCAAAAGCGCTAAAGCTCGCTACTGCCGGTCCTGCTCGCGGTCGGACTCGCCGGTCTGATCCTCTTCGTGCTTGCACGGTGCCGGATACTGGCTGCCCGGGCTCACATAAATGATGTGGGTCGCCGGGCATAAAGGACCGGCGAGCAGTCCGGTCTCGGAATCGACTACCAGGCGCACCAGTCCCGGCGGCACGGCGCGATTGAGCGGCCGCGTGTAGCCGGGCAGAACAGTGGCGCGCCGCATGAACTCCGTCCAGATGGGCAGAGCCGACTCCGCGCCTTCGAGTTTCAGGTCGTGGTTGTCGTCGAAACCCACCCATACCGCGCACAGCAGGTCGCCCGTGAATCCGATGAACCAGCCGTCGCGCGAGGTTCCGGTTTTGCCCGCCGCTTCCACGCTCAGCCCGCGCGAACCGGCGGCGGTTCCGCTGCGAATCACCTCCGTCAGCATCTCCTGCATCTGAAAAGCAACCCCTTCCGAGAAGACGCGGTGGGGAGCGGGTTCGGGAGCGTCGAACGATTCGCCGTTGCGCAGCGCGACGCGAGAAACAAAACGCGCGGGAACAAATACACCGGCGTTGGCGAACACCGTATAAGCCGCGGCCATCTCGAGCGGAGTAACCTCGTACGCGCCGAGCGCGATCGCCGGCGTGGCCTGGATCTTGTGATTCAAACCGGCGCTATAGGCGTACTCAGCGACGCGGCGGAAAGTTGCCTTCTGGGCGGCCAGGACAGCCGGAATGTTGAGCGAGTGGGCGAGCGCCGTGCGCATCGACACCGTGCCGAGGTAGACGTCGTTGTGGTTGGCCGGCGTGTAAATCTGCCCTTCAAATTTAAAACTCGTCGGCTCGTCCTCGAGCATCGAGTCCGGGTTGAGCCCTGCATCCGATAGCGCGGCGGCATAGACAATCGGCTTGAACACCGACCCGGGTTGGCGCGCGGCCAGCGCATGATTCAACTGGCTGGCCGAGTAGTCGCGCCCGCCTACGAGCGCGCGCACCTCGCCGGTGTGCGGGTCGAGCGCAATCAGGGCGGCTTGGGGCTTCTGCGCTTTGACCCGCAGCCGCCGGTCAATCGACGACAGTCCGCTGCGGACTGCTTCTTCGGCGATGCGCTGCAGGCCGAGGTCGAGCGTCGTGTAGAGTTTGGCGACAGGCTTTGCCGCGAGTTCGCTGGTATCGAGTTCCTGTTCGGCGAAACCGAGAAAATACGGCGCTTCCTCGCCCGGGTCGGCCTCGCGAACCACCATCGGCGCGGAGCGTGCTGCATTGCACGCGCCATCGCTCAAATAGCCATTCTGCTTCATCAGACCGAGCACGAGGTTGCGCCGGGCGATCGCGTTGTCGGGATAATGGAACGGATTCAGGTAGACCGGCCGCTGCACCATGCCGGCGAGCAGGGCCGCGTCGGCGACCGTCAACTGATCGAGATCCTTGCGCAGGTAAACGCGAGCGGCTTCAGCGAATCCGAAAACAGCCGTTCCCTGCTGCTGGCCCAGGTAAATCTGATTTACGTAGTGTGTGAAGATCTCCTGCTTGCTGAGTTTGTGCTCGAGCACCAGCGTGAGAAAAAGCTCGTTCACCTTGCGACGCCAGTTTTTCCGGCTGTCGAGCCACAGGCTGCGGGCCAACTGCATGGTGAGCGTGGAACCGCCCTGTTCCTTGCGTCCGGAACGCAGGTCCGTGTAGGCGGACTTCAGGACGCGGCGCAGGTCGAACCCGGGGTGCTGGAAAAAGTTCTTGTCCTCGGCTGAGAGGATGGCCTGCCTGAGCACCGTGGGAATCTGTTCGAATCGCACCGGGCGGCGCCGTTCCTGCTGTCCGGCACTGCGGTTTGTGAGCAACTGCGGCTCAATTCCGTATTGAGCCATTTCCGTACTCGCGCCCTTGGATTTGATGCTCGCGATTTTGCCCTTCTTGAACTCGATCCGCGCGCCTTCCTTGCGGAAGAACGATTCGTCGCCAGGTTCAACCTCCAGGATGTCCCCGGAGCGGGTGAACGAACCCGTTCGGCCCGACGTTCCCTGGACGTAGCCGGCTCTGCGCAGTTCGGCGCAGAGTTCGTCCGCGGTGATGGTGTCGCCCGGGGCAATCAGGTGAGGCGCCGCATACAGGCTGACGGTCCCGGCCACCGATTCGTGAGATAAGCGCTCGTCGATAATCCTCGAATAATGGCGGTACGTGTAACCGATACACCCGACGGCGAGCGCGGCCACGATGGTCAGCGCCAAGGGGACCGGTTTACGCCAATTCCGAAAGACCTCGCGGAAATCGAGTTTCACAGTGGTTGTCGTGGAGCGTTGCAGGCCGTGACACTCCGTAGATGCGGCCCGCCGGGAGTAGCGTTCCTCATTGTATCGTGATTTCCTGCCGCGGCTCCTGTTGAGAGGGGTTAGGCTGTGCTATCTCTGGAGATGCGTTTGCCGTTATGAGTTGGACGCGATTCCTGCTACTTTGCTTCACGGTTACTTGCCTGGACGGAGCGGATAAGCCGTCGCCGGTCAACTATCGCGTCAAACGCCCCTCGGTAGCTACGGCAAGCCCTGCGTCGATAGCGGCCAGGCACACGAAGTTCGAGCCCGAGTCCGGTGTGGCGATTCTGCTCGACACAAAGTTGGACGGGAGACTCACCGCAAGCGGAGAAACGTTCAATTCGGAGTCGTTAGCCGCCTCTCACCGCTCGCTGCCCTTCGGTACTTCGGTCCGCGTGGTGAACCTGCGGACGGGGACCTCGGTTGTGGTGCGGGTGGTGGACCGTGGACCCTACGACCCCGGCCGGCTCATTGGGCTGACCTATCGCGCCGCGGCCGAACTCGGAATCGAACGCGAACAACAGGGCGAGGTGCGGATCGAGCCGGAGCAGCCGCAGTAAACCAAGGTATATAATCGCCGCATGAACCGACGCCAATTGCTGGGCGGCATTGCCGCCGCGGCCCTCACTTCGCGCGAACTGGCCGCTCAGGAGGCCGCAGCCAAAGCGACACGCGGGATGCCCGCGCCGCGCATTAAGGACGTGAGCGTGATTGCGACTGCGCCCTCCGGCCTGCGGCTCACGGTGGTCAAGATCACCACCGACCAGGACGGGTTGGCCGGGTACGGATGCGGCACCTTCACTCAGCGCGCCGATCTTGTCAACGCCGCGGTGGACCGGTATTTGAAACCGTTCCTGCTCGGCAAACCCGCCGACCGCATCGACGATCTCTGGCAGGCGATGTACAACTCCTCGTACTGGCGCAACGGTCCGGTGCTCAACAATGCGATCGCGGCCGTCGACATGGCCTTGTGGGACATCAAGGGCAAGCAGGCGGGAATGCCGGTGTATCAACTGCTCGGCGGCAAGCACCGCGAGGCGGTCGATTGCTACACGCACGCCTCGGGACGCGACATACCGGAACTGCTCGACAGCGCGCGGAAATTCATGGCGGCGGGGTTCCGTCATGTGCGTGTGCAGATCGGTGTAGCCGGAATGGCGGGCTATGGCTCGGGACGCGGAGATGCCAAGATCGCCGCGCTACACGATGCTCCGGTGTTCGAGCCCGCCTACTACATTCGCGCGGCGCTCAAGATGTTCGAGGCGTGCCGGAAGGAACTCGGCGAAGAGGTGGAACTGCTGCACGACGTACACGAGCGCGTTACGCCGACTCAGGCGGTGCAATTCGCCAAGGACGTCGAGAAGTTCAAGCTGTTTTTTCTCGAAGACGCGCTTTCGCCGGAGGACATTGCCTACTTCCGGCACATCCGGCAGCAGTGCGCGACGCCCCTCGCGATGGGCGAACTGTTCAACAGCCCGCACGAATGGACGCCGTTGATCAGCGAACGGCTGATCGATTACATGCGCATGCACGTGACGCAGATGGGCGGGCTCACGCCGGCGCGCAAGGTGGCTGCCATGGGCGAGATCTTTAATGTCCGGACGGCGTGGCATGGTCCCGGCGATGTTTCGCCGTTTGGGCACGCGGCGAATGTGGCGCTCGACCTGGCTTGCTACAACTTCGGCATTCAGGAGTATTCCGCCTTCGACGAGCGCTGCCGCGAGGTGTTCCACGGCGTGCCGGAAATGAAGAACGGCTACCTGTACGCGAGCGAACGTCCGGGCTGGGGCATCGACGTCGACGAAAAAGCTGCGGCGAAGTTCCCGTACGGCAACGAACGCGGCGAGCGCGGAAAGATGAACGGCGGCTGGGGCGAGATTCGCCGCCGCGACGGCACGATCATCAAGCAGTAGCGTCTAGTTGGTCGAACCGGACTGCACCACGACGAACTTCTGCCCGGCTACCGTGAGCGTGGCGCTGCGTTCCGCGGCGGATCCGTTCGGCTCAACTGCATAGGTAATGGCGCCGTTGCCGATACCCGCGGCGCCTTCCTTGACCGTTAGCCAAGAGGAGTCGGACTGCGCCTGCCAGGTGGAATCGGTGGCAGCGTTCACGAGCACGCTCGCCTGTCCACCGGCGGATTCGATGCGATTTCCGGCCGACGAAAGCGATACGGAACCGGACGGGAAGCCGAGGACAAAAAGATCGTAGTCGCCTGCCACCGCGTCGCGGGTAACGGGATTGCTGGCCGGGAACTGCTTACCGTTTGTCGAACCGGCGAGATACAGCACGCCTTTGACAGAATCTTCTTCGACGGCGTAGCCGATATCGGCGCGAGCGCTGCCGGCATAGGTGGAGTAGATCAACCCCGCCGCGCCCGCCTTGGACAGATCGAGTTTCATGGCGAAGGCATCGGGCGGACCGGCAAGCGTCGATTGGAACGCGCTCGGCGTCACCGGCAGGTCGGTCGAGAAAGTGTAGCCCGCGAGCAGGACGATGCCGTTCGGCTTGACGTTGAGGCCGTAGAGATAGTCGACGTCGCTCCCGCCGAGGTAGGTCGAGTAGATGAGCGCGGCGCCTTGCGCCTTGCTGAGATCGAGCACCGAGACGAACAGGTCGGTCCCGCCCTTGAGCGAAGCCTGAATGGGCGCCTGCCCGAGCGGAAGGTCGGTGGATCCGGTGGTTCCGGCGAGCAGCAACTGGCCGTTGGGAAGCACTTGCATGGCGCGCACATCATCGTAGCCGTTGCCGCCGAAGAACGTGGCGTAAGCGTAGCCGTTCAAACCGACGTTGGGAACGATACGAGCCACGAAAATATCGCCGCCGCCATCGTGATAATTGGTGTCGTAGCTGAAGCCGGCAAGCGGGAAGTTGTCGGACTGGGTGTTTCCAGCGAGCACCACGCTCCCGTCCGAAAGCGGAACAACAGCCTGCGCAACATCCGTTTTCGCTCCCCCCAGGTAGGTCGAAAACGTCAAGGACCCGCCCGGAGCAAAGATGGCGAGAAAAGCGTCCCAACCGCCGCCGTTGGAGCCTTGCACAGTGTTGCCGGCGATGGTCAGGTCGGTGGACGCCGTGTAGCCGGCGATGTAGGCGTTACCGGACGAATCCACGGCAACGGCGTTGGAGACATCCGCGCCGGAGCCGCCGAAGAAAGTCGAATAAACCAGTTGCCCGCTTCCGCTCTGCGTGAAATCGAGTTTGAGGAAGAAAGCGTCGCGGTCGCCTTTGGATGCGGTGGCGGCTGCGCCCGACGTGGTGGGGAAGTTCGAGGATGCCGTAAATCCGGTGAGATAGAGGATGCCCTGCGCATCGGAGGTCATGGCGCGAACTTCGTCGGTGCTCGTGCCGCCGATATAGGTTAACGACACGACGTCGTTGGGCGGCGCGGCGCTCGGATTCAGCTTCATCACGAAAACATCCTGATCGCCGCCGTTGGCCGCCTGATAGGCATCGCTCGTCGAAGGCAGGCTGATGGAGCGCGCGTTACCCGCGACATAGAGGAATCCCTGTGAATCGCGCAGCATGGCGATAGCGGCATCGGCGCCGGCGCCGCCGGGCACGTTCAGATAGCTGATGACCGGGTCGATCACCAGGGGCTGCGAACGGTCGTAGGGTCCGAGACGGAACGCAACGCGGTCCGGTCCGAGAATCGAGTAAGCGCCGCTGATCAACCGGAGGTTGCCGCCAATCCGCTGGTAAACGGCGGGGAGTTGCTGAAGAAAGTGCTGGCCTCCGGCGCTCACCAGGAGATTGCCGTCGCTGTCGATTGCCACCCGATCGTGTCCCGAGTAGCGCAGGACCACGTCTTTCGAATCGGCGCCCGGCTGCAGAACGAGGTCGAATTCAAACTGGTCGCCCGCGCCGTGGTAGACCACATCGACGCCGGGCAAAACGCGGTCGAAGACAACGCGCGAGTAGGTGGTAACGTTGGTTCGCCACGCGGCTGGACGGAAGTACGAAGTCTTCATCGCCAGCGGCTGTTCCGGACGGGCGTGAGCCGATGGGTTCGCGCCTTCAATGGCCACCGAAACAGCGCGACTGCCGGCGAACATGTAGCCCTGAGCCGAGACGCTGACGTGATAGCCGAAACCGAGTCCGGCAAAAGAGCCGTCCGGCTGGCGTTCAAAGCGGACGGGAAGCTTGGGCGCGCGGTGCGGATCGAGATTGGGCGCACCCCAAACGAGCGCGGGCAGAATGGCAATCAGCCATGTATGACGCAAACTAAAAACCCCCAGAATCTTTCATTATAAATGACTTGGACGGCGGCGGCTGAAAAGGGGGTACAGCCGCCGCCGCTGGCCAGGTAACTGTTCGCGCTTCTTCACAACTCTTTACGCAGCGCCGAACAGTCGCCAGGCTCAATCCTGGGCAAGCTGGTAGTGGTAGTCGCGGCCTTCGAGGCAGATTTTCGACAGTTCGAGGCTGTCGCCGCGGCGTTCGAAAACAAGTTTCGTGGCGCTGCTGAAGTCCGAAGGTTCATCGGGGACGCGGGCGGCGGCAACGAGAAGAGAGAACTTGCCGGACTGCAGCAACAGGACCGGTACGCCATTCGCCGTATCGAGTTCGCGGACCTGATAATCGCCGGCGGGGAGTGTTTCGCCCGTCGCAAGGGCGGGTTGGGACAGATGGAAGGTGATGACGTCACGCTGCTGGGCGTAGCTGAGCGAGGCAAACAGCAACGCGGCAAGACAGAATCCGAGTACGGAAGACACAAGCTTCTTCATGGCAATCTCCAAGGTTTGAATTTTTGAGCCGCAACGACCGTCGTCGTCGCTCATAGTGGGAGACGGGGCCACCCCGGGCGAGGTTATGAACTGGAGGCCGAAGTTAACATCACTTTACCTGGGTCTTAGAATTACTAAGCTCGCGCAGGTCGTCCACCCAGTAATCCGGCTCAAAGCGCGCCAGGTCTTCAGTCCTGCCATATCCATAGCGCACGGCACAGATCTTCACGCCGGCGGCGCGCCCGGCTTGCATGTCGGCCGGCGAGTCGCCGACCAGGAGGCAATCGGCGGGCGAGGCTCCGAGCCCTTCGAGAGCTTTGAAAATGACGTCGGGCTCGGGTTTGGCCGGGAAACCGTCGGTGCCCTGGACGTGGTCAAAGAACGGCAGGAAACCGAACTTTTCAAGGACCACGCGCGTCGTGGGAGTGCCTTTGGTGGTGGCCGTTGACTTACGGCCTCCGAGCGCGGCGATTCCTTCGAGGGCGCCAGGATAGGGTTTCGTCGAAGCGTGGCAGCGGGCCTGGTAAATCTCCCGGTAGCGGGCGAGCAGGGATTCGAATTGAGCGGCGTCGAGGCCGAGATCGGCCCACAGGTCGTAGAGGTGGCGGCCGATGTAGGTTTTCAGGTGATCGAAGCTGACGGGCGGGGCCGAGGTGAAACCAAGCACTTCCTGGACGGCTCCGCAGATGTCTTCCGCGGAGTCGACCAGGGTGCCGTCGATGTCGAACAGGTAGACCGGGAAACTCGGGATCACGCCGGCTGCGGGCGCTCCCCGCCGAGTAGGCCGGTGACGCGATTGCCGCCTTCGGGGCGAACCACCTGCTGCGAGCCGTCGCCCGGCGGGTTGGGCTTGACGAAGGCCGGCAGCGTACCGCCGTCGATCAGCAGTCTGACTTCAGCGCCGTCGAGCACTTCCCGCTCAAGCAGCGCTTCAGCTACGCGCACCATCGCGTCGTAGCGTTCCTCGATGATCTTGCGGGCGCGATCATAGCCCTGCTGCACGAAGTTGTGGACCGCCTGATCGATCTTGAGCGCGGTATCTTCACTGAAATCGCGATGCTGGGCGATTTCGCGGCCGAGGAAGATCTGCTCTTCCTTCTTGCCGAAACTGAGCGGACCGAGGTCGCTCATGCCCCACTCGCAGACCATCTTGCGGGCCATATCGGTGGCGCGCTCGATGTCGTTACCGGCTCCGGTGGTGATCTGCTTCATGAAGATCTCCTCGGCGATGCGCCCGGCCATGAGAATGGCGAGCTGCGCCTCGAGGTAGGCCTTCGAGTAGCTGTGCTTGTCGTCCATCGGCAACTGCTGGGTGAGGCCCAGGGCCATGCCGCGCGGGATGATGGTGACCTTGTGAAGCGGGTCAGCCTGCGGGGTCAAAGCGGCCACCACGGCGTGTCCGGCTTCGTGATAAGCCGTGTTGCGCTTCTCTTCCTCGCTGATCATGAGGCTCTTGCGTTCGACGCCCATGATGACTTTGTCCTTGGCGACTTCAAAGTCGAACATGGTGACGAGCTTGCGGTTCTGGCGAGCGGCCACGAGAGCGGCTTCGTTGACCAGGTTGGCGAGGTCGGCGCCGGCAAAGCCTGGAGTTCCGCGCGCGAGCACCATCAGGTCGACATCGTCGGCAAGCGGAGTTTTCTTCGTGTGAACTTTGAGAATCTGCTCGCGGCCCTTCACGTCGGGGCGGCCAACCACCACGCGGCGGTCAAAACGGCCGGGGCGCAGCAGAGCGGGGTCGAGCACGTCGGGACGGTTGGTGGCGGCGACGAGGATTACGCCTTCGTTCGACTCAAAGCCGTCCATCTCGACGAGCAGCTGATTGAGCGTCTGCTCGCGCTCGTCGTGACCACCGCCGAGACCTGCGCCGCGGTGGCGTCCCACGGCGTCGATTTCGTCGATGAAGATGATGCAGGGCGCGTTCTTCTTGCCCTGTTCAAAGAGGTCGCGGACACGGGAGGCGCCCACGCCGACAAACATCTCGACGAAGTCGGATCCGGAGATCGAGAAGAACGGCACGTTGGCTTCGCCGGCGATGGCGCGGGCGAGCAGCGTTTTACCGGTGCCCGGAGGGCCGATGAGCAGAACGCCCTTGGGAATGCGCCCGCCGAGTTTCTGGAATTTCTGCGGTTCGCGCAGGAATTCGATGATTTCCTGAAGTTCTTCCTTGGCTTCCTCGACGCCGGCAACATCCTTGAACGTCACCTTTTTCTGCTGCGAGGAGTGCAGGCGCGCGCGGCTCTTGCCGAAGCTGAGCGCCTTGTTGCCGCCGCTCTGCATCTGGCGCATCATGAAAATCCAGAAGCCGAGCAGGAGCACGAAGGGAACGGCGTTGATCAGAATGGAGACCCAGCCTGTGCCGGTGTCCTTCTGGACTTTGATCTGCACGCCCTTCTCGCGCATCTTGTCGTAAACAGCCGGGTATTGGGTGGGAATGTTGGAGCGGAACGCCCGGCCATCCGCGTCCTTATAATTCCCGGTGATGTCGCCGGTTGAGTTGTTGACCTCGACCGATTTCACCTTGCCCTGTTCGACATAATTCATCAGGTCGGTGAAAGTAGGCTGGTCGTCGGGTTTCTTGTTACCCGAGTGAACCACCGCATACAGCAACACCGCTACGCAGATGATGACCACCCAGAAAACTGCAGTCTTTACGTTGGAGTTCATTCAAATCCCATTTGGGCCGGATACATACCGCCCCTGTTTACCGCATCCACTCGCGGCTACATCTTCAGACGCTTCACGGTGCGTCTACGATTCGTTTCCTTTCAGAAACAAGCAGTTTGGGCAGGCCCTCGCTGTCGAGCAGATTTGCAGCCAGGCCAAACCGCCGCGTCCACAAAATCTCGTTACCTAAGCACAACATCGGCCAATTTCGACGTTCCCATAACGGCACGCGGGCCTGATGAAACATCTCTTTGACCTTTTCCTCATGCTGGTGTCCGGCGCGAACATAACGATCGCCCGGCCTCCAGTTGCGTAACACCAGCGTTAAAAAGCCCTTCGCTTCGAGTTTATCACGCGGCTCGACGCTTAGTTCTGTGTCCTGGCCGGGAAGAGCCAGTACCGCGGGGGGCCGGAGTTCCATTTCCCAATCCCGCTCGACCGGTTGCTCTGCCGGTTTCCCGAAACGAACCCAATCGAAGGACCGCATCACATCCACTCCGGGCACCTGAATCCGGCCGTGACCGTCCGGGGCGGCAGCCAACTCGAGCACCCGCTGGATATGGCTAAAATCGATTTGGCGAAGGTCTCCGCGAATCAGGCGGATGGACTCGCGGACGATGCGGCGGCGAAGCGCCGCAGGCTGCCTGAGCAGTTCGCGTATATCGAGAATGGAGGCGGGCGCCGGTAGAGCGGCGGACCAAAAATCCTCGTCTTCCTGAGCCAGGCGGGCGTGATTAGCGAGAATCTCGGTCAGCGCGGGGTTCCACTCGGCTTCAAGTTGCGGCAGAAGAATCGTTCGGATCTTGTTTCGAGAGAAAGACAAATCGGCATTGGACGAGTCTTCGCGCCAGGACAGATCTCGCTCTGTAAGCCAGGTCACAATTTCGGCGCGAGTGACGTCGAGAAAGGGACGAAGCAGCGGTCCGGAGGCGGCACGCATACCGGCTAGCCCGGCGGTGTACGCCCCTCGGAGTAGCCTGAATAGTACCGTCTCAGCCTGATCATTCCGGGTATGGGCGAGGAGGACGAAGTCCAGTTCTCCGCGCTCGACGGCTTCGAGGAAAATCGAACGGCGGGCGAGGCGGGCGGATTCCTCGAGATTCGCATGCGGGTCCGGCGGGGCATGGAAAACCCGGACGGGAACATCGAGCGAGGCGGCGAGCTGGCGGACGAAGGATTCGTCAGCGTCGGACTCAGCGCCCCTCAGGTGGTGATTGACGTGGAGCACCGTCAGCGGGACCCCGAGCGGCAAAAGGGCGTGGAGAAGGCAGACCGAGTCCGCGCCTCCCGATACCGCTACACCGAGGCGGGCGGGGCGTTCGAGCACGGCGGCTAAGGAATGACGGAGCTTTTCAGAGAGGGCGTCCACTTAGGCTACAGAGAAAGCATACCGGGCGACGACGGTGGAGCGCCCGTTTCGGGTGACGCCTTCGAGGACAGCCCGATAGTTTCCCGGTTTGAGAACGTCGGCGCGCAGCGCGACGCCGAGCGCGTCGGAGGTTGCCGGAGCAAGCGGGTCGACGGTGGCGACGGTTTTGCCCTGCGCGTCCTCGATGCGTGCCCGGTAGGACTTCACGGCAGGGTCGGGCACGTATTCGAGAGAGAGAACGAGCCATCCCGAGTTGACGGCGCGAACGCGATTGACCGTCGAGTCCTCACCGCCCCGGGTGAGGAGAAGCGAAAAAATCGGAACGGAGCCGGAGGAAGGCGCGGCATTCCGGCTGAGTTCGCCGCGGAGCTGACCGGTTTCGGCGGCGGCGCGGCGGGAATCCTCGTTCAGGCGGGCGATTTCAGCAGAAAGCCCATTAATGCGCCGTTCGGCGCCGCGCAGATTGCGGACGCTCCAGACCAGGGGTCCGGCAGCAAACAGCAGGGCAGCGACGGCGCCACCGAGAATCCAACGCCATGGAATGGAGCGAGGTCCGGGCTTGAGCGGTTCCTCGACGCCGATGCGGTAATCCCGAATGGCCTCGACGTTGTGCAGGCAGTTGGAACAGTTTCGGAAGTGGGCCTCAAACGCGGCGCATTCCTCCGGCAGCAGGAGCCCCATGACGTAGCGCTCGACGATGGCGTGCTCGGTGATGTATTCGTGGTTCATGATCCGCTTTTGAAAATCGCCTCATTCTCCTCTACGGATCGAAGGGTCCTAGGGGATTGCTTTATTATTCCCATTCTCCCTGCAGAGTGAAAGCGGCCCAGTAATAGGCCGAGGCCCAACGGGGGTCGCGCTTGAGGTCGAGCATGGCCTGGCGGAGCGCGGCGGCAGGGGTGAGTTTTGCCCCGAGCATCCCGCGATAAAAGCGGCGCATCAGCTCGGACGTGGCGCGGTCGGGCACTTTCCACAAGCTGGCGACGATGCGGGGCGCGCCCGCGTACATGAAGCCGCGGGTGAGCCCGACGAGGCCTTCGCCGGCGATTTCCTTTCCCAGAGCGGTTTGGCAGGCGCTGAGGACGACGAGAGAGGCACTCAAGTCGAGGTCGTAGATCTCGTGAGCCTGCAGGAAGCCATTGCGGGGCGCGCCATCGGGACCCACCATGGACAGCACGAGGCCCGACAGTTCGGGATGCCGGCTATTGAGCAGGCCATGGGTGGCGAAGTGGAGGATCGAATAGCCGCGCAGGTCGCCTGAGAGCACTCGCTCGCGGCTGGCATCGAAATCGAGGGCTTTGAGCGTGGATGCCGGAGGAGCGAGGGCGGCAATCTGTTCGGCTTCGCGGCGCGTTCCACCGATGCGGTCGAGCGAGGCTAGCCCGGTTTCCTTGACGGAGCGCTCGAGCTCGGAAGGAATCTTGCCGGACAGGTTCGGAGTGCCCACGGTGCGGCCGACGATGCGGATATCGGTGGGCGAGAAGACCGGATCCGCGAAGATGGCGACGGTTTTGGATGGCGGCGGCCGGTTGCCGGCTTCGGCGCGCAGCAGGAAAAGCGCCGAGGCCGAAGGAACGCCGATGATTTCGTGGCGGTCGACCAGCAGCTTTCCGGGCGCCGCGGGGTCCGGCAGGGCGGCAAAAGGCACATAGTCGAGCGCGCCTTCAGCGGCGACGAGCAGACGTTTGCCTTCGAGGCGGCGCGCGAGGGGTCCGAGAATGGCGGAGGCGAGTTCGCGGCCTGTGGCAGCGCGGTGGGCGCTGAGAGCGGCATGAAATCGGCGCGAGGGTTCCTCGATGGCGGCGCGCCCGGGGAGCGCGAAGGACTCGAGCGAATCGCGAGTGACCAGCCAGACATAGCTGCGCGGCTCGCCGAGGGAGTATTCAAGCAGCACGGTATCGGCGTCGAGCAGCCCGCGAATCTGAGCGAGCGTGGCGGGCTGAGGCTCGGCGAGCGCGGCGTAGCGCGGGTTGCGGGTGCGAAGCTCGGCGCGGAGTTGGTCGAGCCGGGCGGTGGTTTCGCTGATGCGGGTTTCGATGGTCCGGCGCGAGGCAGCGTCATTTTCCGGAAGGCGGAGCAGCCGGTCGCCGAGCACGGCGAGAGACGTTTCGAGAGAAACGAGTTGGGCTCTTTGGGGCTGATCGTCCGAGGCACGGCGCAGCCCGGCGCGCGATTCAGCGAGCAGGTCGAGCAGGCTGCGGGCGCGGGAGCGCTCGGCGGTTTCAAGCGCCTGGGCGTCGTAGCCGGAACTCGGAGAGCCGCGGTGTAGCTGCATGAGCGCGTCGACCTTCAGTTCGAAGATGCGCCGCACGTTGGCGACATAGCCGGCGCGCATGTCGGCGCTGCCGAGCGCGCCGCGCAAAGTTTCGACAACCGCGATGCCTTCGTCGGCGCTCGTAAGCGCCTCCGTCCAATGGCCGAGCACGGCATGGGCGGCGGTCAGTTGGACGAGCGCGCCAACCTCGAGGCGCTTGTCTCCGAGGGAGCGGGCGATTTCGAGTGCGCGGGCGGCGTGCCGGATTGCGCTCGGCGCATCGCCCTCGGCCGTGAAGATGGCGCTCATCCGAACCAGAGAAGACCCGAGCGTACGGCGAGTGCCGAGCGATTCCTGAATGGCGATGGCCTGCTCGATATGGGCGAGCGCGGCGGCGTATTGCTTTTGGTCGAGCAGGACGAGCGCGATGTTGCTGAGGTCGTTGGCTTCGGACGACCGCTTGGAGAGATCCCGCTGCAGGGCGAGCGCCTGGTTGAGAAACTCGAGCGCACGGGGATAATCGCCCATGGCGCGATGGACCTCGCCGAGGTGGGACAGCGCGTCCGCTTCTTCGTGACGGTCGCCCGCCTGGCGGACGAGCGTGAGCGCTTCCTCGTAGTACTGTATGGCGCGGTCGTGCATGGAAAGCGCGGAATAGACGAGACCGATTTTTGAAAGGGTGCTGGCGGAACCGCGCAGGTCGCCCGCGCCTTTGCGGAGGGCGAGCGCTTCCAGGTAGGAATCGAGCGCCTTCTGGTTATTGCCTTCGAGGTAAAAGAGCGCGCCGATGTTGCTGAGCAGCGCGCCCTGGGTACGTGGGTCGCCGCCGGTCTCGCGAAGGATAGCGAGCGCCTGTTCAAAGCAGTCGCGGGCGCGGGCGGGTTGGGCGAGGTCGTTGTAAACGAGACCGGTGTTGTTGAGAATCGGGATCAGGTTGCGGCGGTCGGCAAGGGTGGACGCCGTTTTTTGAGCGAGGGTGAGAGTGGACAACGCTTCGTCGTTACGCCCGAGACGGGATTGAGCCAAACCGAGGTCGCCGAGGGTGGCGGCAAGGGCGGCGGAGTCGTCCAACGTTTTCGAAATTTCCGCTGCCTCCGAGAGGCGCGACACGGCTTCCGGAAAACGGGCCAGGCGGATGCAGACAATGCCTCCGAGGTAGAGGCTGGCGGCTTGATTGGCACGGTCTGAGCGGGCGCGCGCAAGGCCAAGCAGGCGGTCGGATTCGGCGAGCGCCTGGCGGAGCGAGTCGGCGGTGTTACGGTCGGCGAGCGCGCGCGCTTTCGACACTTCGGCGGCGAGCCCGGGGTCCGGAGACTGGGCGTTGAGGAGAGCGGCGAAGACGAGCAGAATCGCGGCGCGCAAGCGGATCACCCGATTGTAGCGGGTTAGGGTTTGAGTTCGGAAATCCGCAGGTTCTTGAAGTCGAGATTCGACGAGCGGTCGAATGCCTGCAGGCTGACGGGACCCGCGTTGAGGCGTGGATGGTCGCCGTTGTCGTCAAAGTCGGTAACCGGAATGCCGTTCACCCAGACGGCGATGTGGCGGCCGCGGGCGACGATGGTTTTCGAAAAGAACTCGTTGTCGTTGGGAACCACGCGCCGCGCGGGCTGGAAATTGAAGATGCCGCCGGTGCCGAAGTTGACGGGTTTTGACCGGTTCTCTTCCTCGAACTCGTTGTGGATTTGCGACTCGTAACCGCTGCCTAGCACGCCTGCATCGCCGCGGAAAAAGACGCCGCTATCGGGATGCTGGCGCGGCTTGGGCGAGTTAGCGCGAATATCGAGTTGAAGAACGAAATCTTTGTAGAGCGCTTCGGTTTCTAACTGCCCGGGACCTTGTTCGACGTGAATGGAGGCGTCTTTCACCGACCATTGAGCCGACTTGCCCGAATCCGCGCGCCAGCCGGCGAGGTCCTTGCCGTTGAAGATGGGCGCGAGCCCGGCGGGGCGTAGACGGATGCTGCGGTAGGAGACCGAGTCTCCCTTGCGGTAGTGGAGCACGATGGTTCCGGCGGGCGTGCCGTTTTGTTCGAGCACCTTCTTGCCGTCGAGGCTGGCGGTGATTTTGCCGCCCGCGGAATTGACGGTGTAGAGATGCCAGCGGTCGCCCGGTTTGGGCGGCGGCAAGGATACGCCGTTCAATACAGGTCCGCTGCCCTTGATCGTAGAGCCTTTGATTTCGCAGGTGAGCTGATAATCGCCGAAGACGGTATTGAAGACCATGTCGCCCGATTCACCGGCTTTCGAACTGAGATCGCCATCGGGGTCAGTGGCCCATTGCGCGGCGCCTTCAAGCGACCAGCCGAACGCAGATTCGCCGTCATAGAGCAGTATCCAGCCTTCGGAAACTTCGGCCGGCAAAAGTTGATTGGGGTTGACCGCGCAAAAGACCAGGAGCGCGGCGAACAGAGTGAGTGCGGCCAACCGCATACCCTGATTAGAACACGTTTCTCCGAAATGGGCAGATTATTATTGCCAAACACCACCTCGATGTGGTACTGTATGGAATCAGTTCTTACTGAAAGGAGGCAGCCACAAATTGATTCGCACTGAATTCAACCATCCTATGCCGGCAAGCGGCTGCCTCGACGTCAACTAACCGGCAACTTACTTCGACTTCTAACAAATCCTTATTCCGAAGCTGATAAGTGCAGCTATTGCGCTGTTTATCTTTCTAACTTCGAAATAACTCGAACTGAGGTGACACACCATCGGTGTCTCACCAGCCAAAACAAAGGAGGAACCGATGAAGAACCTGCAGTTGAAAATCGTTCCAACGGCGGGCGGACATGCCGGTTCGTCCCGTCTCTGTAATAGCTGTACGCACGGACTCGCGCTCACCGGCGAGGGGATGAGCTTCACCTGGTGCGGCTACATGCAGGAGTACGTTCCGGTGCACGTCGAACAGTGCAACCGCTACGATTCGGGCACCGCGCGGCGCAGCGCGGGAGACTCGGATCTCGAACTGCTTTCGCGCTACACGCTCGACTGAGCAAGGTAGCCGGCGACCTCACGGAGGACGGCATCCGGATCGGCGCGATCGGCGCCAATCACGCTGATCCGGCCATTGCCGCTGGGGCGCCAGCGTTCGAGGAAGCGTGGGTTGGGCGCTCCGGCAAAGATCGTCAGAAGCGCCACTCCGCATGCCGCCGCTACGTGTTGAGCGGCTGAATCGTAACCGACATAGAACCGGCTGCCGGCAACAATCGCGGCGAACGGAGCGAAAGCGCCCTGCCAGGTGCGGACGCCGGGCAAGCCCTGAATCGCCGCCAGAACGCGATCGGTCTCTTCGCCGCCTGCGCCCTGATCAACGACTATTGAACGTCCGGTGGCCGAGAGCAGTTGCATCAAGTCACGCTCGAAGGTTCCGCCGATGCGTTTGGCGGGATTTTCTCCAACACCGAGCGAGACCGTGATATCGGCTGTGAGCGGAGCGGGAGCGCAATGAACAAAAGCACGCGCCCCGCCGACGTCGAAGGCGCGATGCATCCACCGGGCGGTGAGTTCCGAGAGCGAGCCGTTGCCTTGCGCCGAGCGGCTCTCGAAGAAGTAATAGCGGGAAGGGTCGCAGACCGGAATGAGGCCGAGTTGGGTCAAGCGGGAGTCGGGGTCGACGACGATGGCTTCGGGTTTGTCGAGCAGAGGGCGCAGTCCGTCGCTCGCGGCGAGGCGATCCTCCAATGAGCCGCCACGCGCATAGGGCATTTCAAGGTGTTCGAGACGCGGGCGGCGCTCGAAGAGCTCGAAGTTCTTGCGCGGACCGGCGAAGAAGACGCGGGCGCGCGGAAAGCGCTTGAGCATCGCGTCGAGGACGACGCTCGTGATGGCCACGTCGGCGCCGAGCGTGACGCGCGAAAGGACGAAGATCTCCGCCGGCTCCGGACCGCTGAAGCGACGCTCGCGCCGCACCTCGGCGTAGCGCAGGCGAAGCTCGGGCCTTCCGATGGCGGAGGTGAAAATATCGACGTAGCGTTCCACGCCCTCCGCCGTGAAACTGTCGGCGAGCGGTTCGATGACGTCGCGAAACCAGTTAGCCGAGGTACTTGCCGACAAGGGGTTTCAGTTTCTCCTTGGTGGCTGCCGAAACGGTTTTGGGATCGGTGATGAGCGCGTGGGCGAGCGCCGCGCCGCACTTGCAGGCGCGCTCCGCGGGCATGGCCGCGACGGCGGAGGCCACCACCTTGCAAGCGTTTTCGGCGTTGCGGGTGAGGTTGGCGATGATGTCGCTGACGGTGACGGCGTCGTGGTCCTCGTGCCAGCAGTCGTAGTCGGTGACCATCGAAATCGTCACGTAGCAGATCTCGGCCTCGCGGGCGAGTTTGGCTTCCTGCAAATTGGTCATGCCGATGACGTCGAAGCCCCAGCTGCGGTAGACGTTGGACTCGGCGAGAGTGGAGAAGGCCGGGCCTTCCATGCAGAGATAGGTGCCGCCCTTTTTGGCAACCACGCCGCTTGTGGCGCAGGCGGCGGCGGCAACACCGGCCAATTCAGGGCAGATGGGATGAGCGAAGCTGATGTGCGCCACCAGGTCCTCGTCGAAGAACGTGGAGGCGCGCCCGCGCGTGCGGTCGAAGAACTGATCAGGGATGACGAACTCGAGCGGGTGATGTTCCTCCTTGAGCGAGCCGACGGCGCTGAGCGAGAGGATGCGCTCGACGCCGAGCATCTTCATGCCCCAGATGTTGGCGCGGAAATTGAGCTTCGAGGGCGAGATGCGGTGGCCGCGTCCGTGCCGCGCCAGGAACGCGACCTCCCTGCCGGCGAGCGAGCCGACGACATACTTTTCCGACGGCGCTCCCCATGGCGTCTCGAGCGCGAGTTCCTCGTGGGCTTCAAAGCCAGGCATGGAGTAGAGCCCGCTGCCGCCGATGATTCCGATTTTCGCTTGCCTCATCAAACCGATTTTCCGCTTCCTTCCTGAATGCGATTCAACCACTCTTGCACAATGGTATACGGGTCGCGGCGGCGCCCGGCGACGTCGGCGGCGGCGGACTGAAATTCCCGCTCGTCGAAGGTTTCAAGCAGCCGCTCGCGGAGCATCTCGCGAAGCCGCGCCTGCCAGATTTCGAGCGCGCGCCGCCGGGCGAATCCGCCTGCATGATAAGCGCGCGCGGCCTCGAGCAGTTCGCCGATTCCCTGCCCTTCCTGCGCCACCGTGCGGACGATGGAGGGCATCCAACCGTCGGGGCGATGGGCGAGGGCGACGGCGGATTTCAACTCGCGCTCGAGTTTTTCCGCGCCGTCGAGATCGGCCTTGTTGATGACGAAGACGTCGGCGATTTCCATGATGCCGGCCTTGAGCGCCTGAACATCGTCGCCCATGCCGGGCACGAGAACCACGAGGGTAACGTCGGCAAGCCGGGCGATTTCGACTTCATCCTGACCGACGCCCACGGTTTCGACAATCACGACGTCGCGCCCGGCGGCGTCGAACAACAGGGCCATGTCGGTGGTGGAGCGCGCGAGTCCGCCCATCCATCCGCGGGTGGCCATGGAACGGATGAAGACGCCGTCGTCGGAGTGATGGCGCTGCATGCGGATACGGTCGCCGAGAATCGCGCCACCGGTGTAGGGGCTGGTGGGGTCGACCGCGATGATGCCGGCAGTCTTGCCCTCGGCGCGGACGGCCATCGCGAGCTGGTCGGACAACGTGCTCTTGCCCGCGCCGGGCGCGCCGGTGACGCCGATGACGAAGGCCCGGCCGGTGCGCGGGAACAGGGCGCGAAGCAGGTCGTCCGAGCCGGGGCCTCGATTTTCGACCAGGGTTGCGGCGCGCGCCAGGCTGCGAAGATCGCCTGCGAGGACGCCGTCGAGGAGCGCGGTCATTGCTTGAGCAATTGCCGGGCGATCACCATTTTCTGGATTTCGCTGGTCCCTTCGCCGATGGTGCAGAGCTTCACGTCGCGGTAGAACTTCTCAACCGGATAATCCTTGATGAATCCGTAGCCGCCGTGAATCTGCACCGCTTCGTTACAGATCCACACCGCTTCTTCAGAGGCGAACAGCTTGGCCATGGCCGACTCGCGCGTGACGCGGCGTCCGAGGTCCTTCAGGTGCGCCGCGCGCCAGGTCAGCAGGCGCGCCGCCTCGATGGAAGTGGCCATGTCGGCGAGTTTGTGCTGAATGGCTTGAAATTCGGAGATGGGGCGGCCGAACTGTTTTCGGTGCTTCGAGTACTTCAGAGCGGCGTCATAGGCGCCCTGGGCGATTCCCACCGACAGCGCGGCGATGGAGATGCGGCCGCCGTCGAGAATGCGGAGGCTGTCGACGAAGCCCTCGCCCTCTTTGCCGAGCAGTTGTGAATCGGGCAGGCGGAGGTCGGTGAACACGACTTCGCCGGTGTCGCTCGCGCGCATGCCGAGCTTGTTTTCCTTTTTGCCGGGGCGGTAGCCGGGAGTGTCTTTTTCGATGATGAAGGCGGAGATGCCGTGTTGAGAAGCCGAGCGGTCCGTCACCGCCATCCCGACGCAGACGTCGGCGAAGTGGGCGTTGGTGGTGAACGTCTTGCTGCCGTTGAGCACCCATTCGCCGCCCTCGCGAACCGCCGCGGAGCGCGTGCCCGCTGCGTCGGACCCGGCTTCAGGTTCGGTGAGCGACCAGCAGCCGATCCATTCGCCGGTGGCTAGTTTGGGAATGTAACGGCGTTTCTGCTCCTCGCTGCCGGCGAGAAAAATGTGGTTGCTGCAAAGCGAATTGTGGGCGGCGATGATCAGGCCGAACGAAGGATCGACGTGGGCCAGTTCCTCGACGATGATGGCGTATTCGATGTAGCCGAGCCCGGCGCCGCCGTATTCTTCCGGGAAGATGGCGCCCATGTAGCCGAGCTGGCCGGCTTTCTTGACGGCTTCCAGCGGAAACTCCTGGGCTTCGTCCCACTGCATGACGTGAGGGGCGATTTCGGCGAGCGCAAACTCGCGCACGGCGGCGCGAAGTTGAAGCTGCTCCGGCGTGAAGTCGAAATTCATTGCAGGCGTTTCAGACGATTTCTTCGCGCTTGGGGTCCCACTGAACCGGGCGCTGTTGACGGTAGCTTTCGACTGCCATGCGGCAGGCGATGGAAACGCGATAGCCGACATCGAAGGGGCAGTTGGGCTCTTTGCCGCTGCGGACGCAATCGAAGAAATTCTGCATGTGGGCGAGAGGTCCGGTGACGGTTCGGCCCTGGAGTTCGACGCCGTCGGGGCGGTTGACTTTTTGCGGGCGATAGCGGATCTGCGCGCCTTTCGAAATGGTGCCGTCGGTGCCGAGTACGTCCTCGGTGCTGCCGAGCGCGTCGTTGCCGAAGCCGGAGTCCCAACTGAAAAGCAGTTCCTCGGTGTGCTCCATCGAGACGTTCATGGTGTCGGGCACTTCGCGCCCGTCCTTCCACAGGTACACGCCGCCGGTCATGTTGACTTTGGCCGGGATGCGCAGCGAGAGGGTCTTGTACCAGAACGAAATCTGATGGCACATGTTCTCGTAGACATTGCCGCCCGAGTAATCCCAGAAGAAGCGCCAATTGATATAGCGGTTGGGATCGAAGTCGACCTTGGCCGCCTCGCCGAGAAACGAATTCCAAAGGATGTTCTCCGGGGTCATGTCGGGGTAAACGGGGCGCGACCACTGCGGCTTGCCGTGCGGCGTATTGCGGTACATGTGGGCGTGGATGGCCGTGATTTTGCCCACGCCGCCGGCTTTCAGGAACTCGACCGCGTCGGCAACCTGTCCGGAGGAGCAGGACTGATGGCCGATTTGCACGGCGTGTTTGCCGCCGTCTCTCTGGAAGGCGGCGCGCATGCGCTTGGCATGGTCGACCGTGAACGCCATGGTCTTTTCCTGATAGACGTGCTTGCCCGCGTCGAGCGCTGCGGTGAAGTGCTCGCAATGCAGGTGCTGAGGCGTAGCGATCAGCACAGCATCGATCGATTTGTCATCGAGCAGGCGCCGGTAATCGTAATAGGTAGCCGCGCCGGGGACCAGGAGTTTGGCGTCTTCGAGGCGCCGGTTGTAGACATCGCAGAAGGCGACGAAGTCGACGTTGGGACAGGCGATCGCCTGGCGGGCGATTTCGGTTCCGCGCGCGCCGATGCCGATGATGCCGGCGCGGATGCGGTCGTTTGCGCCGAGCACGGAACTCGGGACGGCGAGGGCGCCGGCGACTCCGGACGCAACTTTGCCGATGAAATGGCGGCGTGAATCCATGAACGGTCCTGGCTTCAGGATAGCATCGGGGCGAAAGGGCTCGAAGCGCCCGCGGACACGCTGCATCCGCGGGCGTTGCGGCTAACGGCCGGAAATGCGCTGCTCGTCGAGCTGAGCCCGCCACTCGAGCTGTCGAAGCCGCTGGAGCGGGTTCGCCGAGAGGACCTGATTGTCAAGATCTTCGGGCATCGGCACGGGCTTTGGTTGGAGTTCGTCCAGCATCCGAGCAACGTCGGGGAGCGGACCACATTCGTGTTTCGTCAAGATTTTTCCTCCCAGACACACGCTACACGCGCGCGGCCGACGACGACCCGGACCGGTGCGCCAACCGTTTCAAACCACGGTGTAAAAAGATCTGCCGGGATAATGACCGGCTAGTGAGCGTGCACCGCGTCCGCGATGCCGAGGAACTCGCCGCACTGGGGCAGGTCGCCCTGAGCGTCGAACACCATCTCACGCGCCGGACCCATCACTTCGAGCAGCGGATTGGCGCGGATCTCGCCGAGCAGGTTCTCGCTGAGGGCGAGCGTGCCGAGGTCGAGCGAATTGCGGATCCAGCCGATGGCTGTCTCTTATACACATCTAGATGTGTATAAGAGACAGGCTAGTGAGCGTGCACCGCGTCCGCGATGCCGAGGAACTCGCCGCACTGGGGCAGGTCGCCCTGAGCGTCGAACACCATCTCACGCGCCGGACCCATCACTTCGAGCAGCGGATTGGCGCGGATCTCGCCGAGCAGGTTCTCGCTGAGGGCGAGCGTGCCGAGGTCGAGCGAATTGCGGATCCAGCCGATGGTGACCTGGGAGAGGTCGACTTTGCCGACGGTGGGCGCTATCGTCTCGAGGCACTCGCGGTCAGAGGCGAACGAGATGGGCGTTTTGATGGCGTGCGGCGTGGAGGCGGTGAGCGAATTGATCCGGGTGGGGTGCCAGTTCACCTTGCCGAGCAGCCGCGCATGCACCACGTCGGCCATGCCGATGCCCACGGCGTTGCCATAGCTCATTGAGCTGATGCCGCGCAGATGGATGCGTTCGATACGCGGAGCCACATCCCAGGTGTTCGAGGGTCCCCACACGCTGCGGTTGACCACCTTGGTATCCATGCCGGCGCCCGAGTAGTTCTTGCCGAGTTCGTCGACGATGAGGATGTCGAGCGGCATCGGGACACGGCCCATCCAGGTTTTGACCAGCGCGAGGTTCTCCTCTTCCTTCTGCTCCATCACCTCGACCGGCACGGCGGTAAGTCGGGCCGTATTGTGGTTGGCGTCTTCGAGGATTGCAAGACCGCCGAGCACCTTGCCCGAACCGAGCACCTGCCTTCCGACGCTGCGAATGACGTGCTCGAGGCCGATCTTGTAGGCGTAGGTGTGATAACGCTGCGCGCCGGCGAATTTCCCGAGCCCGATGGCCATCATCTTGAACAGGCCGCTTTCGATTTTGCCGGCAAAATCGGTGTGCCACTTGACGCGGTTGACCAGAAACACGCCGTCGCTTTCAAAGGCGCGGCGGTCCATGAAGGCTTCGATGCCGTCGTTGGTGGAGCCGAGCGAAACCACTTCCAACTGGCTCACCACCGGACAGCCCATGGTGGCTTCGTGGATGCCGTAATGCGCGAGCACGTCGGCCTGTCCTTCGGCCGTGGCTGCGCCGTGGCTGCCCATGGCGGGAAACAGGAACGGCTTCATTCCGGCCGATTTCCAGTACTCGACCACGCTTTTGACGATGAGCGCGATGTTGGATATTCCCCGGCTGCCGACGCCGACGGCAACCGAGGAACCCGGCTTGAGCCGCGCGGCGAATCCGGAAGCGGCCAGTTCACGACGGACCTCGCCGGGGATGTCGGCGATCGCGCGGTCGGGAAAGTTCTGGCGCACGGGGATCAGGCGTGGGAAATTCATCACCCCACACTATATCAGCCGCTCAGAACGTGTATGTCGGCGGCGTGACTCCGTTGAGCCGCAGATACACCTCCGCCTGCGCCCGATGGTGGGCCACATGGACGAACATATTGAGCATCATCTGGCGGCCGTCCACCTTGGGCCGGCCCTTCCAGTCGACGTCGTAGATCTTGTCCAACTGCGCGGGCGTGAGCTTCGGGATGGTGGCGATGACATAGTCGAACGACTCGGCGAGGTGCGCGAGGATCTCCTCGCGGGTCAGTTTCGCCGGATTCTGCATCACCCACGCGGGCGGCTTGTTGCCGGACAATTGCGCGAAGCGGAACACCGAAGAACCGGCGATGTGCATTAAGAGCGAGGCAAAGTTCATCTCCGGGTCGGTCGGCTTGTAGGTCCACTTGTCGGCCGGCATTGCGGCCGCAACATCGAGGGTGAACTGCTTGGATATCTCCCAGTCATGGATGAACTCGTTGGCGGGGAGCAGGCCGGATTGAGCCATCAGGGGGACTGCGAGGCAGGCGAGGATCAGGATTCGCATCCTGATTTTGACGCCCGATGGCAGAACCAAGTTCCCCGGCAGGACGAGGGAGCAGAGCGCCTGCGCCGGGGCTGGGACAAGCTGTCATCCATCCGGGGACAGGATGGCCTTATGGCTCAACGAAGGTACTGATTCTTTTGGACATGCGCTTTGGTACCGGGGTTGCATGGAAGTCCTACGAAAGCACATAACATGCAATATCACACCGTTTTACGATGGGTTTTAGCAGCGAGTTTCTGTTTGGCGGGATTTGGCGCCACCTCTGTAATCAGCACGAAGGTCGACTCAGCACTTGAAGGTAAACAACCGGAAGAGCGGGTCCCGGTCATCATCCAATTCCAGACCCAACCGAACTCTCGCCTGCACGCGATGGTGCGCGCCGAGAACGGGCGTTTGTACCGAAAGCTGGATCTGATCAACAGCGCTGCTTACGAACTGCCGGTGGGCGCCGCCTATCGGCTGGCAGTGCGGCCCGAAGTCGTTCGGATCTCCCTCGATCAGGATGTGAAAGCCACGATCGACACCACGACCGCTGCGGTGGGTGCGACGACGGCATGGACGAGCTACGGGGTCACGGGAAAGAACATCGGGGTAGCGGTGATCGACTCCGGAGTTTACGGGTCGGCGGACTTCAGCGACAGCACCGGAGCGTCCCGGGTGGTTTACAACGGCTTTGTGCGGGCGGACACGACGACGCTCGATATCGCCGGGCATGGCACGCACGTGGCGGGCATCATCGCCGGTAACGGGGCCAATTCATCCGGTCCGCAGTATTCGCACTTTTTCCGGGGCGTTGCGCCGAACGCAAAAATTATCAACATCGCCGTGCTCGACCGCTACAACAATGGCCGGGACAGCGACGTGATCGCCGGCATTCAGCAGGCGGTTCAATTGAAATCGACGTACAACATCCGGGTCATCAACCTCTCGCTTGGCCGTCCGGCGACGGTGAGCTACAAAACGGATCCGCTGTGCCAGGCGGTGGAAGCAGCCTGGAAAGCGGGAATCGTGGTGGTGGTGGCGGCGGGAAATGAAGGGCGCAACAATTCGGCGCAGAACCAGGGATACGGTACGATTCTCGCGCCCGGCAACGATCCTTATGTCATCACGGTGGGGGCCAGCAAGACCCGCGGCACGGTGACCCGGTCCGACGACGCAGTGGCCAGTTACAGTTCGAAAGGCCCGACGGCGGTGGATCACATCGTGAAGCCGGACCTGGTGGCGCCGGGCAATCAACTGGTTTCGGTTCTCAGCCAGGACGGCCGCATGCGGAATGACTACCCGCAGAACGGGGTTCTGCTGCAGTATTACGTGAACAATAACACGGCGACCAACCAGCGCAGCGACAAGTACTACTGGCTGAGCGGAACCAGCATGGCGGCTCCGGTTGTCAGCGGCGCGGTGGCGTTGATGCTCGAAAAAGATCCCACCCTGAAGCCGGACCAGGTGAAGGCGCGTTTGATGAAGACCGCCTGGAAGGGCTTCCGCCCGAGCGACACGGTCACGGACCCGGCGACCGGCATGACCTACCTGGTTAACCACGACATCTTCACGATGGGCGCCGGTATGGTTGACATCGCCGCGGCGCTGGCCAACACCGACAAATCGACGCTGGCGGCGCTTTCGCCGGTGGCGGTTCAAAACGGAAACTCGATCTCGATGAACCTCTCGGCCTACGGGCAGGGTCTCGTTTGGGGCTCGGGGCTGGTTTGGGGCAGCGGAATCGTGTGGGGCAGTAACGTGTCGGGCAACGGCATTGTTTGGGGCTCGAGCGTGGTGTGGGATACGAGCAGCATGACGGCTTTCGGCATCGTCTGGGGAAGCGGCATTGTCTGGGGAGACAACACCGTGCGGGCCGAATCCGACACGCTGGCGCTCGGCGGCGAGCAGTAAAAAGCACGCCTGTCCGGCACGAATAACGGCCGCCTGGTTTCCTCGCGAGACCGGGCGGCCTTTTTCTTTTGTGGAAAGGGCCAAGGCCCGCTGGTGGACCGGGCCGCGGCCCGCCATGCCAAAATAAGCGTTTGCGATTCGAAGTTCAGGCTACCTGCCCGGAAACCGGCGCTCGCGCCGGGTTGCTGCACACCGCGCACGGGACGATTGAAACGCCGGTGTTCATGCCGGTTGGCACGCAGGCTACCGTCAAGGGCGTGCCGCAGCGCGACCTGCTCGAGGATGTGGACGCCAAAATTATCCTCGGCAACACCTACCATCTGTTTCTGCGCCCCGGCCACGAACTGATTCGCTCGCTCGGCGGGTTGCACAAATTCATGTCCTGGCCGCGGGCGATTCTCACCGATTCGGGCGGCTTTCAGGTGTTCAGCCTCGACAGCCTGCGCAAGGTGACGGAAGAAGGCGTGCTGTTCCGTTCGCACCTGAACGGCGACGCTCATATGTTCACGCCCGAGTCGACGGTGGACGTACAGCTTGCGCTCGGCTCCGACATTCTGATGGTGCTCGACGAGTGCCTTGCCTATCCGGTGAGCCACGAAGCGGCGCGGCACTCCATGCACAGGACGCTCCGATGGGCGCGGGCGGGTTTTTCCCACTACCGGGCCACCGCCGACCCCGATTTGCACGCTTGTTTCCCGATTGTTCAGGGCTCGATGTTCGCCGACCTGCGGCGCGAGTGCGCGGCCGCGCTTTTGGAACTCGACGCTCCGGGTTATGCCATCGGCGGGCTGAGCGTCGGCGAACCGCGCGCGTTGAGCCTCGAGATGACCGAGGTGACGGCGCCGCTGCTTCCGCGCGACCGTCCCCGCTATGTGATGGGCGTGGGTATGCCCGCGGAACTGCCCGAATACGTAGCCCGGGGCGTCGACATGATGGATTGCGTGCTGCCCTCGCGCAACGCCCGCAACGGGTATCTGTTCACCAGCGAAGGTCGCGTGATCATCAAGCAGACCCGCTATCGGGACGATGCGCGCCCGGTGGATCCCGCCTGCTCGTGCTACACGTGCCGGACCTACTCGCGGGCCTACCTTCGCCATTTGTTCCAGGCCTCGGAGATCCTCTACTCCACCCTGGCAACGATTCATAACCTGCGCCGGTACCTTGACATCATGCGCGAGATTCGTCAGGCTATTCTTCTTGGGAGCTTCCCCAAACTGCTGGCCAGCGTGCGTTCCGGGTCTGCCGCAGGGGAGCCGGTTGAACCGCTCCCGGATCAGATAGACTAGTATTTAATCGACAGGATCCCGTTTCGCGCGCAGGGCCCACGCCCATTCCGCGATCCGACATTCCGATGCTCTATCCAACTTTGATACTTCTGCAGGGACAAGCGCCTGCCTCCAACCCGATCATGGGATTTCTCCCGCTCCTGTTTATCGTGGCCATTTTCTATTTCCTGGTCTTCATGCCGATGCAGCGGCAGAAGAAGCAGCAGCAACAGATGCTGGCCGGGCTACAGAACGGGCAGACGGTTCTCACGACGGGCGGGATGGTGGGCACCATCGTGAGCATCAACACGGACGACACGCTCATCCTGCGCGTCAAGCCGGACAACGTCAAGATTCAGATCATGCGGTCGGCCGTGGCCGGCCTCGTCAATACGGAAGACAAGAAATAAGCCGAATCGAGTAAGACAAACAAAATGACTCGCAATCTCCAATACAAGGTCCTGTTCATCGTCGCGGTGGTCCTGGTATGCCTCTACGGCATCATCGGGATTCCCAGGTCCACCGCCGACATCAAGAACAATTTCCAGAAAAACATCCGCCTCGGCCTGGACCTCCGCGGCGGGAGCCAGCTGGTGATGCAGGTGCAGATTCAGGACGCCTTCAAGGCCGAGGCCGACGCCGCCATCGAGCGCATGAAGGACGAACTGAAGAAGGTGAACGTCGACTACGCCGATATCGGCCGCAACGATCCGGCGACGCTCGACCAGGCCAACAGCATCCAGATCAACGTGAAGGGCGTGCCGTCGATCAAGGCGGCCGATTTCCGCAAGACGATCAACGACGCCTTCGGCGCGGTGTGGATCCTGACGCCGCTCAACTCGACCGACTACAAGATGACGCTCAAGCCGAGCGAGGCCGAGCGGATGCGCGCGGCTACGGTTGACCAGGCCAAGAACACCATCGACAAAAAGATCAACGGCCTCGGGCTTACCGAATCCACGGTGCAGGAACAGGGCAACGTCTCAACCGACGCGCGCCTGCTGGTGCAGATGCCGGGCGTCGACGATCCGGCCCGCATCAAGGAAATTCTCCGTACCTCGGCGATTCTCGAACTATACGAAGTGAAGGACGGTCCGTTTCCGAGCGAGGCCGAGGCGCGGGCCAAGCACGGCGGTCTGCTGCCGCTCAACACGAAGCTGGTGGCGGGCGTGACGCGCGCGGGCGGGCAACAGGAAGGCTGGTACCTGCTGAGCCGCACGCCGGTGGTGACCGGGCGCGACCTGCGGGATGCGCGCGCTCAACAGTCGTCGCAGAACGGCGGGKGGGAGACGGCCTTCGTGCTGTCGCAGGACGCCGCGAAGCGCTTTGAACGTTACACCGAGGCTAACATCGGCAATCGCCTGGCCATCGTGCTCGACAACCGGGTGCTGACGGCGCCGAGCATCAAGAACCGCATCGGCGACCAGGGCGTCATCGAAGGCATGGGCAGCCACGAGGCGGCGGGCGATCTCGCGCTCAACCTGCGTTCGGGCTCGCTGCCGGCAAGCGTGCAGTACCTCGAAGAGCGCTCCATCGGTCCGGCGCTCGGCGCGGACTCGATTCGCGACGGCATCTACGCGGGCGTGGCGGGAATTCTCGCCGTGGTGGCGGTGATGCTGGTCTACTACAAGCGTTCGGGCATCAATGCGACGCTGGCGCTGATTCTGAACGCGGTGATTCTGATTGCGGCCATGGCCTGGTTTGACGCGACGCTGACGCTGCCGGGCATCGCCGGAATCATTCTGACGATCGGTATGGCGGTGGACTCGAACGTTCTGATTTTTGAACGCATCCGCGAAGAACTCCGGAGCGGCAAAGCGGTTCCGGCGGCGGTGGACACGGGCTTCAGCAAAGCCTTTCTCACCATCATCGATACGCACGTCACAACGGTCGTTTCGTGCGCTTTTCTGTTCATTTTCGGAACCACGGCGGTGAAAGGGTTCGCGGTCACGCTGGTGATCGGCCTGCTCGCCAACGTGTTTACAGCGGTCTTTGTTTCGAAAACCATTTTCGATTGGGAGCTGTCGGGCAAACGCCAGACGGCGACACTCAGTATTTAGCCTCCGGTGCGGTCCGCGGGCAGGACTAGAGCTTCTGGTCCGTTGGCGGGAAGAGCCGGAGTGTGATAAGGTTTTGAATTCTAACAAACGGGAACAATTTGAGAAGGCCGGTGTCTAACACGTTTAAGAGCCGGCAATGCGGTCAGCATGGAGCTATTTAAGAACACGAATTTCGATTTCCTGGGCAAGAAGTGGCCGTTCATCGGCATGTCGCTTCTGCTCACAGCCGCCGGTCTCATCAGTTTGGCCATGAACGGCGGTCCCAAGTACGGCATCGATTTCAGAGGCGGGGCTCTGATGTATGTGAAGTTTGCCCAGGAGCCTCCTGTCGACCGGATCCGGAGCGCCATCTCCGCGAAGATCCCCGGTGAAATCTCGGTGGTGAACATCACCAACGCCGTGAACGAAGTGGAAATCGGCACCGAAATTGCCGACGAAACCAAACTCGAAGCCAACCGCCAGAAGCTGGTGGAGACGCTCGAAACCACTTTCAACCCCAACCAGGCAGGCAAGCTCGACGTGAACAACGCGGGCGCAGCCGCTGTGGCCGACCGCATCCGGGACGGCGTGCAGCGCGCGGGCGCGGCGATGAGCGAAGAGCAGCTGCAGGCAACGGCGAAGGCGATCGTCGATTTCAAGAACAGCCCGCCGCGGTCCGGCTTGCTGAAGAGCTTCGACGAGCTGAGCGGCGTCCCGGGCGGCGTGTCTCCGCAGGTGATTGCGACGCTCAAGCAGGAATGTTCGCTGGCGCCGTTCACCATTCGTTCGACCGAGGTGGTGGGTCCGCGCGTGGGCGGCGAACTGCGCAAGCAGGCGCTGCTGGCGACGCTGTACGCGCTCGGCGGAATGCTGGTCTATATCGCCTTCCGCTTCGAATGGATTTACGGCGTGGCGGCGGTGATCGCGGTTTTCCACGATACGATCATCACGATCGGGCTGTTCTCACTGTTCAACAAGGAAATTTCGCTGACGGTGGTGGCGGCGATTCTGACGCTGGTCGGCTACTCGATGAACGACACCATCGTGGTGTTCGACCGGATTCGCGAAAATCTCAAGCTTTTGCGCCGCGAGAAGTTCGAGCCTCTCGTGAACGCAAGTATCAACCAGACCCTGAGCCGGACGATTTTGACTTCGGGTCTCACGTTTCTGACGGCCGTATCGCTGTTCCTGTTTGGCGGACAGGTTCTGAACGGTTTCGCTTTTGCTCTAGTTGTTGGTATTATCGTCGGAACGTATTCTTCGATCTTTATCGCAAGCCCGATTCTGATCTTCTGGCAGAACTTCGTGGAAAGCCGGAAAAAGGGCGGGCCCGCAACCACTTCGCCGGTGGCTGCAAAGAGCAAGTAAAAGGGCGGACCTCCTCCAGGATGTCCGTCCAGGAATGGGGAAAAGGTCATGTTTGAACAAACCTTCGTTGACGGAACGGGAAAGACGAATAAAGGATGGACCGTCTTTTTATCGTTCGCCCTGCAGATCATCGGAGTCGGAATTCTGGTTCTGATTCCTTTGATCTACACTGACACCCTGCCCAAGGCCCAGTTGACCAGTTTTCTGGTGGCTCCTCCCCCGCCGCCGCCTCCGCCCCCGCCCCCGGCAGCAGCGCCGCCGGTGAAAGTGGTGAAGGTTGCGCCCCGCCAGTTTGACGCCGGCCGCCTGATGGCCCCGAAGCAGATCCCGAAAGACATCGCGATGATTAAGGAAGAAGAGCTTCCGCCTCCGTCGGCTAACGCCGGCGTGGTCGGCGGCGTTCCGGGCGGAGTGCCCGGCGGCGCGGCCGGCGGCGTCATCGGCGGCATCATCGGCTCGGTTCCAACCGCGGCTCCTCCGCCGCCTCCTCCCAAGAAGGAAGAGGTGAAGCCGAAAGAAGTACAGCGAATTCGCGTCGGCGGCAACGTGCAGGCCGCGAATCTCGTCAGAAAGATCACGCCTCAGTATCCTCCGCTCGCCAAGCAGGCTCGCGTCCAGGGAACGGTGCGGTTCCAGGCCATCATCGGCAAGGACGGCACCATCCAGAACCTGCAGATGTTGAGCGGTCACCCGCTCTTGGTTCCCGCGGCTACCGAGGCAGTAAAGCAGTGGTTGTATAAGCCCACCCTGCTCAACGGCGAACCGGTTGAAGTCATCACGCAAATCGACGTGAACTTCACCCTGTCGCAATAGAGCGCGCTCGCGGGCTTGGTCCGAGCAAGTTTAGCTTTTTCGTTGTTCGTGTTCAGCACATAAAATCAACTCGCAGGAGAGAAACATGTTGTTACAGTTGCAAGTTTGGGCGTTCCTTCTGATTCAGGAAGCCGCGCCCGCCATCAGCTTTGACCCGCGCGCCATGTGGGGCCAGATGGGCTGGCTCGCCCGCGCCGTGGTTATCATCCTTTTCATCATGTCGGCGTGGTCGATCGGCGTTATGATCGACCGCCTGATCGCCTTCAACGGCGCTCGCGGCCAGTCCCGCCAGTTTGCTCCGGCCGTGGCCGGCGCGCTGCGCGAGGGCAAGTTGGACGAAGCCATCAAGATTGCCGACCGTTATAACAAGAGCCACCTGGCCAAGGTTGTCGTGGCGGGTCTGCAGGAGTTTCGCGCACACCAGATGAGCACCGACATTCCGGGCGAAGAGATCGAAGCTTCGCGCCGCGCTCTCGAACGCGCCGAAGCCATCGTGCACGCCGAACTGAAGCGCGGTATCTCGTCGCTCGCCACCATCGGTTCGACGGCTCCGTTCGTCGGACTGTTCGGAACGGTCGTCGGCATCATCAACGCGTTCAAGGGAATTTCGACTGAAAAGTCGACCGGTCTCGGCGCCGTCGCCGGCGGTATTTCCGAAGCGCTGATCACCACCGCCGTCGGTCTGTTCGTGGCTATTCCGGCGGTCTGGATGTTCAACTACTTCACCAACCGCGTGGAAGCGTTCGACGTCGAGATGGGCAACTCCAGCTCGGAACTGATCGATTACTTCCTCAAGAAGACCCAGCAGAAGGCCTCCAAGTAGGACTGGCCTGTATCGAGGCGAGTTGATGGCGGATATGGCAGGGCGGCCGCACGCCGCTCTGCCGGTTCGTCGGATAGAAGAGGATTTGAAATGGAAAAGAAAAAAGCGCCTCCCGTAGTGGCCGACATCAACGTCACCCCCATGGTGGACGTCATGCTCGTCCTGCTCATCATCTTCATGGTCATCACGCCCATGTTGACCAAGGGCGTCTCGGTCGACCTCGTGAAGACCAAGAACCCGATCGCCATGAAGGCTGCCGACCAAGAGGACGCCGTTCTCGTTGCCGTCACCCGGGATGGAAAGGTGTTCCTGAGCCCGGGCAACACGCAACAGCCCGCGGACCAGTTGCCGGCCAAGGTGAAGGACCTGCTGACGAACAAGCTCGACAAGACGGTCTACATCAAGAGCGACAGCCGCGCCCGCTATGAGAAGGTCACCGACGTGATCGACAATCTGCGCAGCGCCGGCGTCGATCAGTTAGGGCTGCTTACCGAGCAGGTCAAGGGCAAAGGAAGCACGGACAGCAAGTAGCCGGCCGCCGAGGCGAAGGAGAACAAGAATATGGCAATGGCAGTTGGCGGTTCCGGCGGTGGCGCCAGAGCCGACATCAATGTAACCCCTCTGATCGACGTGCTGCTGGTGCTGCTGATCATTTTCATGGTCATCACGCCGCTGACGCCGCATGGCCTGGAGGCACTGGTACCTCAGCCGCCTCCGCCGAATCAGCCGCCACCCAACCCGAATCAGGACCGAACCGTGGTCATCATCATCAACAAAGACCGTTCGATGATGCTGAACACCGAGCCCATCACCGAAGCGCAACTCGGAGCGCGGCTTGAAGACATCTTCAAGACCCGCGCGGAACGCGTTGTCTTCGTCAAAGGCGATCCGGACCTCGATTTCGCGTCGGTGGCAAAGGCGATCGACATCGCCAAGGGCGCCGGGCTCGACAAAGTCGGCCTCATGACGCCTAAGGTGGAGGCCGGACAGTGAGTCTTGGTGGCCGGGCGGAAAATGCCCGGCGCCAGTCATCATTCCGCCAGGGAAATCATATGAATCGCAAAGTTCAATTCGGTCTGGCTGGCGTGGCCGGACTTATTATGCTGTTCGGAACCGGCTGCGACAAACTGAAGTCGCGCGATCTCCTCAATCGCGGAGTCCAATCTTTCAAGAGCGCCAAATACCAGGACGCCGTGGATAGTTTCAAGCAGGCGATCGATCTCGATCCCAACAACCCCAACGCCCGGCTTTATCTCGCCACGGCGTACATGGTGCAGTGGATCCCCGGCGCTGAATCGCCGGAAAATCAACAACTCGCCGACGCCGCCAAGAAGGAATTCATGACGGTGCTCGATAAAGACCCCAAGGACAAGACGGCGCTGGCGTACCTGGCTTCGCTCTGTTTCAACCAGTCGACTTCGCTCCAGGGCGAGGACAAGGTGAAGAAACTGGACGAGGCGCGGGACTGGAACATGAAGCTGATCGAAGTGGATCCGAAAGCGAAGGAAGCTTTCTACTCCATCGGCGTCATCGCCTGGTCGAAGTGGTATCCGGCGCTCGGCAAGGCGCGCGCCGAACTCGGCATGAAGCCCGAAGATCCCGGCCCGATCAAGAACGAGAAGGTCAAAGAGGAACTGAAGGCCAAGTATTCGGGCGTGATCGAGGAAGGCATTCAGAACCTGAACAAGGCTTTGGACGTCGACAAAGAGTACGACGACGCCATGGCCTACCTCAACCTGCTGATCCGCGAGCGCGCCGACCTGGCCGATTCGGCGGATGAGTACAAGAAGCAGTTGGAAGTGGCCGACGGTTGGGTGCAGAAGGCTCTCGATACCAAGAAGATCAAGGCTGCCCGCCAGCCCGGCAACGTCGGAATCACTCAGGATACGAAGTAGTCAAGTCTCGACGAGGGCGAACCGTCCGTTCGCCCTCATCCCTTCTTCCCTTCCCTCTTTATTTCCGCCTCGTCAGGAAAATCTGTGGGTCAGTGAACGGCCAAGTGCGCCCGATGCTTCCAATCAGGCCGCGCGAGTTCGCAGGAAGTGCTTCTCTGCTAGGCTGATGCAATGGCGTTTAGACGTCTGGTCTACTACGTTGCGTGTACGGCCGACGGTTTCATCGCGCGGGAAGACGGTTCTTTCGATTGGTTCCTCTTCGAAGGCGAGCACTTCGCGGATTTGATTCGTAAGTTCCCCGAGACCTTCCCGGCGCACTTGCGCCGCGCCCTCGGAGTCACTCAGGCTGCGCAGAGGTTTGACACCGTGTTGATGGGGCGGAAGACCTATGAGGTTGGTCTGCGCGAAGGAATCACCAGCCCGTATTCGCCGCTGAGGCAGTTCGTCGTCTCGACCACGATGGCGGAGAGTCCGGACCCCTCGGTTGAACTTCACAACGGCAAGCCTCTGGACCTGGTTCATGGCCTGAAATCCGAGGCAGGCAAGGACATCTGGTTGTGCGGCGGATCCAAACTGGCTGCCGCTGTCTTGCCTGAAATCGACGAGTTGATCCTCAAGATCAACCCTGTCGTAATTGGCTCGGGTATCCCGCTCTTTGCAGGTTTAGCCGGAACCCGCAAGGCGACTCTGGTCAAGCATACCGTCTACTCGAATGGATTCATCCTGGCGCACTACGCCCTGTGACCGTCTGAGCCGTCTCATCCGATAGATCCTGTGTGCAAGGGTTCGGCCGCAGCACCCTGACCAAAACCTACATGATCTTCCAGGCCCGTTGGGCGCTGTCCTGGAAAGACACTGCCGAGTGCTTTCGCACTTCCTGGGAAACGGTTTGTTCTGACGAACCTTATTTCTTCTTCGCCGGGTCCGTCTTCGGCGCGGGCTCGTCTTTCACCTCGTCGCCGAACTTGATGTTGATATCGCTGCGGAACTGCTTGTAATCCTCGTATTTCACCGTCAGCTTGATATGGGCGGTGTTTTCCTTGAACTGGAGCGTGTCGTTGGCGATGGTGTAGGTGGGAAACCAGTATTTGCCGTCGATCTGCTCGCGATAGGTTTCGAACTTCGGGTATTGGTTGTCGGCGCCCTTTTTCAGCAGGCCGACGCCGCGCCCGTAACTTTTCACAATCTGCAGGTCTTTGTCGTCGACCCAGACCTGGCCCTGAAAGTAGCGCTGACCCTGCTCGAGCTTTTTGGGTTTGACGGCGAAAACATAGCAGGGGATCTCGTCGAGCTGTTCGTGGCCGAGATACCGGATCTGGTATTTCGACAGCTCGTCGGTGGTCAGCACGAACGGCTGAACGTCGCGCAAATCCTGAATGTCGCCGGGGTCGAGTTGGAAGCTCTTTAGAGTCTGGACCGGCGCGCGGACCACTTTCTCGGTGCGTTTGCCTTCCGGGGTGAAGACGATATCGGCCACCTCTTCCCACTTACCGATGGTCGATCCGTTGTCGTCGAGGTCGAGCACGCGCGCGGTCTGACGGTAGGTGTAGTTGCCGCGGGCGCGCCGGAACTCGGCCTCCCGGGCGGCGAAGCGCTGAATGATTTCCTCGATTTGGGTTTGCGAGGGGTCCGGCAGGTCGGCGGCAATCGCACCGCAGAAGCCGGAAAGAGCGAGGCCCAGAAGAATCGTCCGCATATCTCTATCATCGGACGAATCGGAACCGCCCGGGGTTTCCGGTTGAGGCCGGGCTACAATGATAGCTTGGACCTCGAGAAAACAATTCTGCGGAAGGTCGGGGAAGCCGTTACGCGGTTCAAGATGATCCGCGACGGCGATCGGGTCGCCGTGGGAGTATCGGGCGGCAAGGACTCGCTGACCCTGCTTGAAGCGCTTCTGCGCCTGCAAAAGCGGGCTCCGGTCGACTTCACCGTGTGCGCCTTCACGGTGGAACAGGGCAAGTTCCTGCGCCCCATCGAGCCGGTGGGCGATTACCTGCGCTCACGCGGAGTGGAGTGGACCTATTTCCACGACAAGCCTTCGTTCCGGTTGCTGCGCGAGCAACCCGACCACGGTTGCGACCTGTGCAGCCGGTTCCGGCGCCGGGCAGTCTACGAAATCGCGCGCGGGCTGGGCGCCAACGTGATCGCTTTCGGCCACACAGCCGACGATTTCTGCGAGAGCTTTCTCCGCAACGCCATGTTCACGGGCCGGATCAGCGCTCTCCCGCCGGTGACCACCTCGCGGGACCGCGAGTTCCGCCTGGTTCGCCCGCTGGTGTTCGTCACCGAGGACCTGACGGCGCGCTTTGCCGAATCGCTCGGGGCTCCGGTGATCCCCTGCGGATGCAGCCAGCGGACGGGCACGGTTCGCAAATCCATCCGTTCGATGTTCGGTGATCTCGAGCGCGAGCATCCGCGGCTCAAAGACAGTCTCCTCGCCGCAATGGGCAACATCGAAACCCAGCGGCTGCTCGACTTGCGATATCTTGATGTGGATGGAACTGAACCGGATGAAGCGGCTCAACTGTTCCCGGTTTTGGCCCAATCGTAACCCAATTGTAGCGAGCCCAGTTTATACTGATTAAGCGCGAACAGACTATGCCTTCCGTTGAATTCGACCGCCTCGTCCGCCACCACCTAACCGTATGAAACTGCTTCCCCGCGAAGAGAAGTTCTACGAGTATTTCCTCGAACAGATTCGAATTATTCTTGAGTCCTCACAATTGCTGCTGGAAGGCGCAAAAGCCGGCAACGCGCAACTGGCGAGCGCGGCGGTGAAGATCAGAGGGCTTGAGCAGGAAGGCGACGAAGTGATTCACGAAATCTTCGTCCGCCTGAACTCCACTTTCATTACGCCGCTCGACCCCGAGGATCTGCACTCGCTCTCGTCGCATCTCGACGACGTGCTCGACGGCATCGAGGACGCGGTGCACCGCATGGTGGCCTACCGGCTCACGAGCATTCCGCCGACGGTGATCGAGCTGTGCAGCATCGTGAATCAATGCGCGCTGACCTTGCAGAAGGCTTTTGTGGCGCTCAGCAAGAACGATAAATTGATTGACCACTGCATCGAGGTCAACCGGCTTGAGGAAGTGGCCGACCAGCTTGTCCGGTCGGCGGTGAGCGACCTGTTCGTCCACGAGAAAGATCCGATTCAGATCCTCAAGCTAAAAGAGATTTACGAGTTCCTGGAACTCACCACCGACGCCTGCGAAGACGTCGCCGATGCTCTGCAGAACGTGGTCGTCAAGAACAGTTGAGCCCCGATGGACTCCACCGTCATTCTGGTTGGCGCAATCATCCTGGTAGCCCTCGCGTTTGATTACATCAACGGCTTCCACGACGCGGCTAATTCCATCGCCACAATCGTTTCGACTCGAGTGCTGACCCCCGTTCAGGCGGTTGCCTGGGCGGCCTTTTTCAACTTCGTGGCTGCGTTCAGCGTGGGTACGGGCGTCGCCAAAACGGTCGGGTCAGGGATGGTCAAGCTCGAATATGTGACGCCGTACGTGATTCTGGCCGGACTTTTAGGCGCGATTGTCTGGGACCTGCTGACATGGTGGCTGGGACTGCCGACCAGTTCGTCGCACGCGCTGCTCGGCGGCTACGCCGGGGCGGCGATGGCCCACGTGGCTTACCTCAAAGGCATCGGCAACAGCCTCGACGCCCTGGTGCCGCAGGGCTGGCGCCTGACGCTGATTTTTATCATTTGTGCGCCGCTGCTCGGCATGCTCCTCGCCTACGCGCTCATGGTGGCCGTGTACTGGCTCTTCCGCAACGCGAGCCCGGCCAAAATGGACGTCTGGTTCCGGCGGGCGCAGTTGGTTTCCTCGGCGCTGCTCAGCTTCTCTCACGGCGGCAACGACGCGCAAAAGACGGCCGGCATCATCACCGGCGTGCTGGTCACCTCGGGGATGTTGACCAAGTTCGAGGTGCCTTACTGGGTGATCATCAGCGCCTATCTGTCGATTGGACTCGGAACACTTTCGGGCGGCTGGCGCATCGTCCACACCATGGGCGGACGGCTGACCCGTCTCAAGCCCCGCAGTGGATTCTGCGCTGAAACGGCCGCCGCCATCGCCATCATGTTCGCCACCGAGGGGATGCACCTTCCGGTGTCGACCACCCACGTCACCGCGGGCGCCATCGCCGGAGTGGGCTCGATTCAACGGCTCAAAGCGGTCCGCTGGGGAGTCGCCGCCAATATCCTTTGGGCCTGGGTGCTGACCATTCCCGCCTCGGCCGTGGTGGGCTGGCTGGTCATGCTGGCCATCAACCCGCTCACGTCGGGCCGTTAGCCTTCCAAAATCCGCAAGAATCGTCAAGACCGGATCCCGGATAGGGCGTTATGCTGCGGTCATGACAACAGCGAAAGTCGACCTCTTCCGGTTGCACCGCGCCGAATACTCGGCAAAGGAATCACCGAGCGTGATTCGCATCGCTCCGGCGCAGTACCTGGCGGTGACGGGCAAGGGCGCTCCGGGTGGGGCGGAGTTCGAGCGGGCGCTTGGCGCGCTCTACTCGGTTGCGTACGCGGCAAAGATGGCGAGCAAGTCCCGCGGGCGCGATTACGCCGTCGCCAAACTCGAGGGGCAGTGGTGGCTCGACCAAGGGTACGACTACCGGAATGTTCCCCGGGAGACCTGGAATTGGCGCCTGCTCATCCGCGTTCCGGAGTTTATCGGAAAGCCCGAGTTGGACGCCGCGCGACGACAACTGGAACAGAAAGGCAAGGGCGAGGACTCCTGTCGCGTTGAGCTCTACCTGCTGAGCGAAGGCGATTGCGTCCAGGCGCTGCACGCCGGACCTTACGATTCTGAGCCTGAGACCATCGACCGCATGCACCGCGAAGCTTCGGCCGCCGGATACGAATTCAGCGGCTTACACCACGAGATCTATCTGACCGACCCGCGGCGAACCGAACCCGCGCGTCTGAAGACAATCCTGCGGATGCCCGTCGTTAAGGCAGGACGCGGCAGTGCTCGAGCTGGATCGTCCCGGTGAACCGCGCTTTGCCCTGCACGGTTCCTTCGACCGTGACGGTCATTCCGGGCTGCACCCGGGCGGGAGGATCGCCGTCGAACTTGCACTTGATCTTGTTGAACGAGATGTCGTGCTTGCCGACCTTCGCTACCTGATCGGTGATCTTGACCAGCGAATCCTTGAAAGCCGCAGAGGCCTTTTCCTTGCTCCAGTAGAACTGCTCTTTGAGTTCGTTGGAGGAGATGGCGCGCGCCGGCGCCGCCTCCTGGACCGGCGGAGGCGTGCGGATCACAGCCGTTTCGACAGGAGCAGCGGATTGAGTTTCCGCGGCGGGCTTTCCGTCGTTAATCACGGGGCGGCTGGGCGCGGCCGGAGCCGGGGTTTCCGATTTCGATGTAGTGGATCGATTCGCCTTGGCTACTGCATTCTTTTGTTTGGACTTACCCGGCGCTTCAGCGGGCTGGTCGGGCGCCGGAGCAGTGGCCTCCGCAGCCGGGGTTTCGGCCGGTTTTGAGTCCTGCGGCACTCCGTTGTTCATCCGGTGCATCGCGAGGGGAATCATGACGCCGATTCCACCGGCAATCGCTAGCGCAAGACCCCACTTGAGGGCGGGACTGCCGCCCTGCCGGGCTCTGCTCGCGACCTCACGCCATTGCCGGGTGAGATCACGCTCCTTGAGTTGAGCGACAACGGGGCCGATGACCTTGGCATCATCCGCTTCAACGCCTTTGGCGGCCAATTGCAGATAGAGTCGCATGCGGCGGACGGCATTGCTCCGCTGTTCGGGGCTGAGCGCGGGGACGTCCATTCCGGTGAAATATGGCCGCAGATGCTTCACCTGGGGAACGCGATCGGCCAAAGCGCCCCAACACTCGCGGGCGCCGGCCCGGGTTCCTTCATTCAGCCACTCGATGGCGCGGGCAGGGTCAGGCTGGCAACCCTCACCGCGTTCGTACATTTCGGCCAAACTGAGAAATGCCCTGGGCTCGGCGAGCCGCGCGGCACGCTTAAAGTAACGGATTGCTTCCTGAGGGTTCTGGTTGGCGCGCTGTTTGGCGCCTTCTTCATAAAGACTGGTGGCCGTTGTTCCGTCGCCGACCTGCTGGTCTTCGTCGTAAATAGACGGGTTCGCCGGCAGGTTGGCGCGGGTGCCGATGTGCTTTTCCATGGCCAGGGAGAGCGCCTGCAGGGCGATTTCCACGGGTACTTCAAACATCTCGGGATCGTCGCTCGAGTGGAACGTCTCGAGGTAGTCATGACAGAATCCCTCGGCCTGCAAACAGTCGGAAAAGTAGGCAGCGTCACGAAGTTGGAGATTGGCCTCCTGCGCCGTGTCCTCGGGAGGCCGAGTTGTCTTGCCGACCCGAACGAACTGCGGCGCTCGCGGATTGACCATCACATAAACGAAACCGGGAGAGCGCATTACATTCAGAAAATCGACCAGCCGAGGCCCCGACTTTAGCCACCGCTAGAGCATGTGCCCGAATACGGGCCTAAGGTTTGCTATGCTGTCGGCCTACGGAGTCCTTTAGCAAAATGAACATTGATCGATTGTCGCGCAGGCAGGTTCTTGGGACCGCGTCGTGTGCCGCCCTGTCGGGTGCCGTGGCGCAAGTTGTACACTCGCCGGTGTTTGCGTTCGATTCGCGGTTATCAGCGGCGCCCATCACGGACAAGGGATTTGCGTCGGTGCGGCCCATCGGCACGGGCGTATACGCCACGATTTCGAACCCGGCGAAGGGGTTTCAGACCCCTGCAACGGCGGCTTCCTTGTTGGAAAGAAAGGCGCATTGCTGATTGAGTCGTTCAATTCGGTCGCCGGTGCTTCGTTCCAAATGGAGGCGTTACGATCGATCACGAAGGTTCCGGCTGTTGGCGCCGTAAACACGCACTGGCACTATGACCACTCGATGGGCAGCAGTTTCTACGGGGCGTCTGGAATTCCCCTCTGGGCACACGCGTCATGCGCCAAACGCATGGCCGAAGAGTATGGTCCGATGCAGGGCGCAGAGAAAGAGAAGGTGCTGTCGGCGTACACGAAACGTGTTCGCGAAGCCAAGTCCGACCTCGAGGCTTCGCACGCGCAGAGTGACGTGGTGGCGATGACCGAGGTGTTCGACTCGGCGAACGCGAGCCAACTCGGTCTGCCGAACCGTCCGATCGATGCCGGGACACGGCCCGTTTCAATCGACCTGGGCGGGCTGACCGCATCCATTGAGTTTTATCCGGGACACTCCGGCACGGATCTCATTGTGCGCGTGCCCGGGCAGAACGTGGTCTACGCGGGGGACCTGTTGTTTATCGGCAAATATCCCGTGTGCTTCGATCCACAGGTGGATGTACCGGCGTGGCGGGAGACTCTGAAGAAATTCTCCCTGATGGAGAAGGATACGCTGTTCGTGCCGGGCCACGGACCTGTCTGCGATCAGAGTGGGATCGCGACCGCGCGGCAGGTTTTCGATGACATTGCCGAGCAGGCCGAGAGTTTGTATCGAAAGGGAGTTCCGCCGGAGCAGGCGCAGCACCTTTACGTCGTTCCGGAAAGATACAGGAACCTGCCTCTCTGGTCATGGAGTTTCACGGTAGGATCGGCCATCCTCAACCTGTACCGCAGCTACGCAAAGGCCGCTTCGTAGATGGCCTTCTTGCGAACCGGACCGCGGAGTTGAAGCGCTAAAGGCCGGCGGTTCATGGGCCCGGTTCATTCATGACCGGCTCGCGCGCTCGCGCGATTTGAAAAAGCCGCCGGGCAATCAGCGGGAACCATAACAGGTATAAAGGCCCGGCGAGTGCCATGAATACAAATCCAGCGGCCGGCAGAAAGAGGCCCGCCAGAATGTGGGCCAGGTCGAGTGCGTGCGTGACAATGCCGACGTAGGCGGTGAGTCGGCTGAATATGTTGCCCGAAACCATGACGGCACAGATCAACAGGGCGCCGGTTTGGAGAAGGAGGCCGCCCATCAGCGCGCCGGTCCCGTGCCAGATATCGGCGGCCAAAACCGCCTCACCCGCGGCCAGGATCTGATTTCTAGCCGCGTCTGTCTGGGCGGCCGCAAACTTATCACTCAGCGGGACCATGGAAAGAGCGGTGGGCGTTGCCAGCACAAGCGTGATGCCGACAGAAGCGATGGCTAGCGAGAGCGTGACATGGGCCCGGTGGGACCGCCTCAACGCCGCATAGAGCCCGAGGAACAGCAAGTAGTAGAACGGCATCACGGCCATGGTGGGCAGATCGAGGCGCATCAGTCCCAAGACCCTGTTGTGCCGCAGCAGTGCGAACGCTTCAGCGGCTGTCTGGGGTTGTCCGCCGAGGACCGCAACCTGGACCAGGGTTCCGATGGCGTAAACAAAGAGAATCCACGCTGCAAATCCGCCTGCCTTGCACCAACCTCGGAATTCATCCGGCTGGGTCGCCGCCACGACTGTCTCCTTCTACGCGCCTCGTCTGACGCCTGGCGAATCGGCTTCAGTCTACACCGAATGCATCAGTGGGGCGGGGGTAGAGGCCGGCAATCCGAAGATCCAGCCTTCGCACCGGCGCGCGCGGTCGGGCGGCTCGATGTCGCTTTGGGTGGCGAGAACGCGCAGGATTCCGCAAAGTCCGATCACAGCGTCGAAGGCGTCTTCACCGGCAGCATGGGGACCGAAGCCGGACGCGAGCATGCGCTTCAGAGCTGGGTCCATTGAATGATGCGCCAACGCAGCGGACGCCTCACGCCGGCTGTCGCTGTCGCGCTTGTTGCGAACCTGCAATCCAAGAATGCGGGCGCAAAGCCGAGGGTAAGCTTCAACCACCACCACCCGACCGCTTTCGAGACCTTCGGCCACCGTGCCATCGAAGGGCCACAGGAAAATGCGTTCGAGCGCCGGGCGCAGGACGTGCATCCAACCGTGAATCGCGGCTTTCCCCACCTGACGAGGACCCACCAGCCAGAACAACGCCTCCGCGCCGGCCAATTGGTCGCACTCGCGCTTGCCGCCGGTGCCGAGGGCGGTTTTCAGATGGTCGCGGGTATGCTCGCCGCGGGCGCCGCACCGCGCGGGATAGAACGGACGCCGCCGGGAGATTTCACATGGCAATGCCGCCGGGCGGCAAAAATCGGCTAGATCGGATTGGAGAAACGAGCGGAAATCCGGAGTCCATCCGGCGGGGAGTCCGATGGGGAAGTCGAACCCGGCGAGCACCGGAGCGCCCTCCGTTTCTTCGCGTAGACGAGCGATAAAAGAGACGGGGTCGCCGACCTTTTGCGGCGCGCTCAGGCGGTACTCGCCGCGCGAGAGGCGCGCCCGGGCCACAAACCGTTTGTCCGGGTGGACGCTCCAATCGGCGAGCGCCACCAGAGCGGGCAGCGTCAACCCTCGACGCTCCACTTGAAGATATCGGGCCGCTCGTAGTGCCCCACCACGTCTAGATCGTACTTGCCTTCGACGATTTCGTCGAGGTTGAGATCGGCGGTGAGAATGCATTCGCCCGCGCGGTTGGGTCCGGCGAGCACCTGGCCCTGCGGATTGACGATCACGCTGCCGCCGCGGATGACCGGGTCGGGAGCGGATGCGGGTAGCAGAGAAGCGATGTCACCTGGATAGTCGGACCGGCGGAGGTACTGGACGGCGGATAACACGAAGCAGCGCCCTTCAAAGGCGATGTGCTGCATGCTGAGCGGCCACGTATCGCGATCGTCCACCGTTGGGGCGCAATAGAGTTGAACGCCCTGACGGTACATGGCCATGCGCATCAGCGGCATGTAGTTTTCCCAGCAAATCACCGCGCCCACGCGGCCGGCCGTGGTGTCGACGGCGCGCAGTGTCGAGCCGTCCCCAAAACCCCAGATGAGGCGCTCCATGGCGGTGGGCATCACTTTGCGATGCTTGCCGAGCAGCGCGCCCTGGTCGGAGAAATAGAGAGCGGTGCAATAGAGCGTGCCGCCGTCGCGCTCGATGACGCCGATGACGAGGTTGAGCGCGTGCTGCTTGCAGGCTGCGCCCAAAGCTTCGGTGACCGGGCCGGGAACTTCGATGGCGCTCTCGTGATAGCGGCGGAAGAGGGCGCGGCCCTCCGGGGTGCGGCGACCGACGGTGGCGCCGAAGTCCAGCAGCTTCGGATACCCCGAGAGAAAGGCTTCCGGGAACACGGCGATTTGCGCGCCTTGCGAAGCCGCGGCTTCCATCCACTCAAGAGCCTTGGCGAGCGAACGGTCGAGGTCGAAGGGAACGGGCGCGGCCTGAACCACCGCGGCGCGAACTGTGGGCATAGTCTGAGGGTAGCCGAATTACAGCGCGACCAGCCGTTGAATCAGCCGTTCAAAGCGGGGGCTGTGGCGCAGAGGGTCGAGATTGCCGTCATGTAGAAACCAGCCGGCTTGGATGAGCCCGTGATCCACGGCCTGTTCGAGACGGTCGAGCGCCGCGTTCGAATCGCCGAGCATGGAGTGAATACAACCGGCGTTGTACAGCAGCATCGGATCGCCCGGGGTGATCAGAAGCGCCCGGTTCAGCCACTCCCGTGCGCGGCTCGGGTCGCCGAGCGCGGCAAAGCCGTTGGCGGCCATGTATAACGCGCGAGCGTCATCCGGATTTAGACGCAGATGCCGGGTAGCGGCAGCGGTCCCCTGCAGGCGCGCCTCGCGCGCTTTGCCGGGCAGCTGGAGCGAGTCATAGATCTGCGCCACCAGCAGAGGGGCTTGAAAATCGTCCGGCCGCGCCGCGATGGCGGCCTGATAGTGCCCGGCCGCCTCCTCCAGCCGTCCGCGGGCGAAGCAATGGCGGGCGTAGTAGTAGTGGGCCTCGTATAGTTCGGGATCGAGCGCGATCGAAGCTTCAAAGGCCCGTTCGGCGTCCTCGTCGTTACCGCCGATCGAGAGCGACAAACCCCGCGCCGCTTGAGCCTCGGGGGAGGAAGGGTCCATCTCGACAGCCTTGGCGCTGGCCCATTCGGCCTGCTCGCGCACCATCGGATTCTGGTCCTGATACAGGTACAGATAGGACCAGCAATCCGCCAACCCCGCGTAAGCGCGCGCATAGTTGGGGTCGAGCTGCGCGGCGCGGGAGAACATTTCGATGGCGAACTCCACGTCGCGCGGGGAATAGCGGGCATAATAAGCGCGCCCCCGGGCGTAGCATTCAAACGCGCCGGGATCGGAGGTCGGACGCGCCTTCATCTGCTGGCTCTCCTTGGGACTGAGCGTGATTTCGAGTTCGCGGACCACGCTCGCGGCGATTTCGTCCTGAACGTCAAAGACGCTGGAGGCATCGCGGTCGTAGCGTTCCGACCAAAGTTGAAAACCGCTTTCGGCGTCGACGAGTTCGACGTGCACGCGAAGCCGGTCTTCCGAGCGGCGCACGCTGCCGGTGAGCAGAGCGCCCACGTGAAGCGAGCGCCCGATGCCGCGTCGTCCCGCCGCTTCTCCGCGAAAGTGAAACGCCGACGTTCGCGAGGCGACTCGCAGTCCGCCGACTTTGCTCAACGCGCTGGTGATCTCTTCCGCCAGCCCGTCACAGAAATATTGCTGGTCGTGCTGTTCGCTGAGGTCGGAGAACGGAAGAACGGCGATCGAAGCGTTTTGCCCGACCTCCTGTTCCGGCTGGCCGCTCCGCCGGGCCCACCAGGCGTCTAACTCCGTGCGGTAGGCAAATACCGAGCCCAGTTTGTCGTGCCGGAGGCGGTGGACCGGAAGCCCTTCTTCGCGGTCCCACCGCTGGACTGTGCGCGCCCCTCGTTTTAGATAGGCGGCTATTTCCTTCCACGAGTTCAGACGGTTGTCGGCTTGTGCCATAGCCTCAACAGTCGGAGACGAATGAAAACGGCGTCTTGTTCCCTGGACTTATTCCGCCCCGCCCACCGGCACCGGGACGCTGCGTGCAGCGGCCGATTTCGCGAACTCCTTTTCGCGCTCGCTGGGAAGCCAGGTGAGGCCGCCGCCCCGGACGTTCTTCACGGCGTGCAGGAAGTAGCTGTCACCGTAAAGATTGAACACAAGGACGGGGGCCTTACCACTCGAGTGAGCCGGGATTGCGAGCGGCAGATAGCGCAGACCGCCATCCGGGTCGGCGAGGGTAACGTGGCGGGTTTCGTCGATGCTCAATCGATATTGGCCGGCAGGCAGGGTCTCCGAACCGGCGCTGAACGCGAACGGGACCTTGACGTTGTAGGTAGCCGTTTGCGCCTGGGCGAGAGTGATGGTTCCAAGGACCGCAGCCGCGGCCAGAAAGGTGAAATGGGTCATGTTGTGATTTCCTCCTTGCAAAGAGTTCTACGCACGAGGAGGCGGTTGGGTGCGCCGTCACTCAGCGCCGACGCGGGAATGGCGAGCAATGGCGAACTTCGGCGCGACTACTCCGCCGCGAACGCGTGGCTTGACACCTCAACTGTAGTGCTGTACCATTACAGCAGTACAGTGCGGCAAATCCTTCGACTCGATCCGTCTTCCGGGCTCCCTCTTTACCTTCAGCTCGCTGAGCAGATAAGACACGCCGTTGAGACATGCCTGCTGAGTCCTGGCGATCAACTTCCGAGCGTACGCAGTCTGGCCCAGGAGCTAGTTATCAGCCCGAACACCGTGGTCAAGGCGTACACGGACCTGGCGGCTGAAGGAGTCATTGAACTGCGACAGGGCGCCGGGGCTTTCGTCGTCGATCAAGAGCGCCGGCCTGAGGTCGCCGATGCGCTGCGGAGCGCCGCCGTGGAAATGCGTCGCGTCGTAGCCCGGTTCCGGGCGCGTGGACTCAGCGATGCCGAGATTCGCCGCCTGCTTGAGGCAGAACTGCTCTCTGCCGAAGAGCCGATGCACATCCGAGGACACCGCGAATGATCATTGAAACCGACCAGTTGTGCAAATCGTACGGCCCAATATTGGCCGTACGAGACCTCTGCCTCCGTGTGCCCCAGGGCGGGATCAGTGCATTTCTCGGCCCGAACGGTCACGGAAAGAGTACGACGATTAAGATGTTGCTCGGGATGGTGCATCCGACCGCCGGGGCGGGCCGGGTGCTAGGCATGGATATTGCCCAGAAACAGGCGAGTCTGAATATTCGGCGGCGCACAGCCTTCGCCAGTGAGGATAAGCAACTCTACCCTTACATGACGGCGCGTCAATTACTCGCCTTCACTCGAGGATTTTATCCAGGCTGGCGGGTTGACCGGGAGCGAAGTCTGATTGAGCGGTTCGAACTTCCGCTAGACCGCCCGATCAAACAGTTTTCGAAAGGTATGCGTACCAAATTGGCTTTGGTGCTCGCCCTGGCCCGCGGTGCCGAACTGCTGATTCTCGATGAACCCAGCGAAGGTCTGGACCCGGTAATTACCGAACGCATGCTGCAGGCGGTGGTAGAGGCGGCCAGCGATGGCGCGACCGTATTCTTTTCATCCCACCAGCTATCGGAGGCGGAGCGGATTGCGGACCATGTCTTCATCTTGAATCGCGGAACATTGGTGATGTGCGGCCCGCTGGACGAACTCCGCGCCCGCTACCGACGAGTTAACGCGGCGTTTCTCGCCGCGCCTCCGGCGGTGTTGCTGACGAGCGAAGGTCTATTGGGTGCACGCGCCGAGGGGCATGTGTTAACGGGGCTGGCCCGGGAGGACATGGGTTCCCTCGCCAGCCGATTGCGGGAGGCTGGCGCAGTCACGGTGGATACCCACCCGGTGGGCCTCCGGGAACTGTTCCTCGAGGCGGTCCAGGAGAGGCAGCATGTGGCATAAGTGCTGGCTCGAAAGTCGCTGGCGATTCCTGATGGCACTGTCGCTCGTTATCGCAGTGTCAGCAATTGACGTGGCCCAAGCGGACCGGGTCATGCCTCAGATGGGCCTGCCCCGCGGCGAGTTCTCAAGGTTCATCTGGAAGATGTACTTCAGCCGCGTGTCGCTGGCTTGGATACTAGGCACGCTGCTCCTGTCCGCCGGTGGGCTTCTCCGCGAGCAGTCGACCGGTGCCAGTCTGTTCAGCCTTTCCCTGCCAGTCAGCAGACGCCGCTGGCTGCTCACGAGAATGCTTGCTGCGCTGTGTCAATCGCTGGTTCTGGCGTTCGTTCCGGCGGTCGTCATTCCGGTGGTCGCTAGCGCCGTGGGTCATACCTATCCGCCCGGGCAGGCAGCCAGGTTCTCGCTCCTTATGTTCCTGACGGGGTTGGCTGCGTTTGCTGTTGGTGTTCTGGGCTCTACGCTGATCCAGGGCGAATACGGGGCGGTGTTGTTAGGCGTGGCGTACGTGTTTATGGCAGGGATGCTGGCAAACATCCTGATGCCCGGCGGCGAGTATGCGGAGTACGTCACCGGGCGACAGCACATGGACGCACAGTGGTACCTTACTCGAGGCTGGCCCTGGTGGGCCATCGCAGTAAATCTGGTTGTGGGCGCAGCGTTGATCTCAGTAGCTGTTCATCGGCTTGAGCGGCGAGACTTCTAGATTTCGCGCGCGCTCGGTATTCTTAACCGCCACCCACTCCTGGCGATACGATTTGCAGCGGATCGCTCTCGTTCTGTTCCCGGGACGGGGCTGGTTACTCGCAGCGGGCGAGCATGCGCTTTAGAAAACGGCGTTCGGGTTCGCTGCAGGGCAAGTTGAGCGCGGCGCGGAAACATTCGGCGGCATCAGAGGCGCGCCCGGAATCGAGCAGCAAGTGACCCCGGGTAGCGGGGAGCAGGTAGTAGCCGCGCATCTGTGGATCATCCTTCAAGCGATCGATTTCAGCCAGGGCGGTCTCGGCGCCGTAGACCCTGCCCACGACTACCGCGCGGTTCAGGCGCACGACCGCGGAGGCGTTGAGGGTAGCGAGTTGGTCGTAGAGGTGAAGAATGGTTGCCCAATCGACGGGTTCGCCGCCGGCGGCGCGCGCGTAGGTGGCGGCGATGGCTGCCTCGACATGATACCGGGAAATTTCGGGGCCGCCGATAGAAGCGTCGAAATGCGCGAAGCCGAGTCCGATCAATGCGCGGTCCCATAGGTCCCGGTTCTGAGATTCGAGCGGCACCAGTTCCCCGCCCTCGTCGACGCGCGCCGGCAAGCGGGCGGCTTGAAAGGCGAGTAGGGCGGCAAGAGCGTGGACGCGGGGAGCGGAGGCTTCAGAAACCGCCACCAGGCGCGCGAGCCGCAGAGCTTCGTGGCAGACATCCTGGCGGATGAGGCTCTGGCCCTCGCGGGCTACGTAGCCCTCGTTGAACATCAGGTAGAGCACGTCGAGCACGGAGTCGATCCGTTCGGCGAGCGCCGCGCCGCCGGGCAGTTCGAGTTTCAAACCACGATCGCGAATCTGACGCTTGGCGCGGACCAGCATCTGCGCGGTCGCGGCTTCGTCTTTCAAAAATGCGCGCGCAATCTCGCGGGCGCTGAAGCCGCCGGCGATGTTCAGGCTGAGCGCCACCCGGACCTCGCGAGAGAGGTCGGGATGGCAGCACATGAAGATGAGGCGCAACTCGTCGTCGAGGCCGCCGGTTTCGGCCGGCTGATGGCGGGAAGCCGAATGCGCCAGCTCGGCCATCTTTTCGCGAGCGACCCGGCGGGAGCGAACCGCGTCGATGGCGGCGTTGTGGGCCACGCGGTACAACCAGCCTTCCGGGTTTTCGGGAACGCCGGAGTATGGCCAGGACTGCAGCGCCCGGAGGAGCGCCTCCTGGACACACTCCTCAGCCAGGTCGAGATGCGAGAGGCCGAGCACACGAGCCAGGCGGGCGATAAGCCGGCCCGCCTGGTGACGGAAGGTGTGCTCGACCAGCGTTGTCGCAGAAGCGCTCACATCGACCAGAGTTGCCGCACCTCGACCGTCCCGAATTGAAGATGGGGGTGATCCATCGCGAGCTCCACGGCCTGTTCGTAGCTGGCCGCCTCGATCACGTAGAAGCCGCCCAGCACTTCCTTGGTTTCGCTGTAGGGGCCATCCGTGACGCTGGGCTTGCCGCCCGGCGCCCGCATCACTTTTCCAGGGTCCGCGGCCAGGCGAGTGCCGTTTTTGAAGAACGGTTTCTTGGTCCAGGCCATGTACTTTTCGGTGGCCTGTTGCATTTCCTCGGCACTCAGCTTGGCCCAGTCCGCGGGATTATCGTATAGCAACAACATGTATTGAGGCATTGTCGTCTCCTAATTTACCCTCGTTAACCACCATTCCCAGGCGGTTTCATCGAAGAGACGAACGGCGGGGCCTCAACTCGACATCGCCGGAAAAGATATTTCGTTACTCGCGGCGACGGTTGGCAGCTTCGGCGGCCAGCTTCAACTCGCGGTTCACTTCGTCGAGCAGGTTCTTGGCCTTCTGGGCGTGACCCTGCATGTCCCATTCGTTCGCTTGTTGAGCGGCGACAATGCGGTCCCACGCCTCCTGGCTGAGCCGCTGAGCCGCGGCGAGGTTGGGATGACGGGCGCCCGAGACGTTCTCGCGAGGACGTTGCGCAATAGCGAGCCCAGCAAGCAGGGCCAGCAAAACCGGCAGAATGTGTCGTATCCGCATGACGAAAGTCCCTCCCAGGACTTTCGAGGCATTGTACACGAAACGGAGACGAGGCGGAGTACGCTAAGAAAGGCATATGCGAACGCTGGCCTTGGTTTTGCTCTGTCTCCCCGCAGCCGGGCAACCGCGCCTGCTGCTCGCTCCGGACGACTTTTCGCGCATTCGTGATCTGGCAGCTTCGCAATCCTGGGCCGGCGCCGCTCGCGACGGCATCCTGTCGGTCGCAAAGAACTGGCCGCGGAGCCATCTCGACCGGTTCGGACTCACCGAGCTGGCGCTGCCGCCCGAAGGCGGCCAATGGCCTCATTGGTACGTGTGCCCGGTGCACGGCAACGGCCTTCAGTTCAAAGCGCCGAACACCCACACCTGCCCGGTCGACGGAAAAAAATACAGCGGCTGGCCCTACGATCAGGTGATCTTCTATCAGCGCCACAACGATCTGGCCACGGCGGCGCGCGATAACGGGCTGGCCTATCAGCTGTCCGGAGACCCGGCTTACGCGGCGAACGCGACCTGGATTCTCAAACAGTACGCGGCCCGGTACTCAACTTACACGCTGCACGATGTGAACAACCGCAACACGCAAAGCGGCGCGCGGGCCAACGCTCAAACGCTCGACGAGGCAGTGTGGTTGTTGCCTTTGGTGTGGGCTTACGACCTGGTAGCGGACACGCTGGCCGCTTCAGACCGGGCGGCGATCGAATCCGGGCTGCTGCGCGCCGCGGCGGCCGTAATCCAACGCAACGACGCGGGCGCGAGCAACTGGCAATCCTGGCACAATGCGGCCATCGGCGCGGTGGGCTTTGCCACCGGCGATCAAACGCTTTCGCGCGCGGCCATCGACGGAAAGAGCGGCTTCCGTTTCCAGATGGCTAATTCCGTGATTGATGAAGGCTTCTGGTTTGAGGGCGCGTGGAGCTATCACTTCTACGCGCTCGACCCGCTTACGCAACTGGCCGACATGGCGGCGCGGGCGGGCATCGATTTGTGGAGCGACCCGCGGCTGGTGAGCCTGTACAGCACGCCGCTCAAGCTGACCTTCGCCGACGGCTCGCTGCCGGCGTTCAACGACAGCGGCACGCTCGATCTGTTCTCCCGCGCGCCGCTCTACGAACACGCTTTCGCTCAGACCGGGCGTGCCGAGTTCGCGGCGGTGGCGGCTCAGCGGGCGCGAGGGCGTGACGCGCTCCTGTTCGGCGCGGCTTCCCTGCCCTCGAGCGAACGGCCATCGCCTGTTTCCGAGGTCTTCCCGAGCGCGGGCTACGCCGTACTGCGGACGCCGGCGAGCGATCATGCCGTGATCGTGAAGTTCGGCCCGCACGGAGGCGGGCACGGTCACTACGACAAACTCGGCCTGGTGTCGTTCGCCTTGGGCGGCGCGCTCGCGATCGACCCCGGCACGCAGCCTTACGCCGCGCCCACCCACGAGACCTGGGACAAGTTGACGGTGGCGCACAACACGGTGGTCGCTGACGAGACGACGCAATCCGCGGCTACCGGTGCGGGTGTCTGGCAGGACCTGGCCGACGGCTACAGCGCCGTGCGCGCTCAAGCCGGACCGGCGTATTCATTCGCCACGCTCGACCGCACCCTGCTCGTGACTCCCGAGTACGCGCTCGACCTCTACCGTGCCGATTCGAGCGACGGCAAGCCGCATCGCTTCGACTGGGTGTATCACAACGGCGGAACCGTGCAGACGGGGCTCGCGCTCGAGGCCTACGATGGCTTCGGCAAGTCGAACGGATATCAGAATCTCACCGGCAGCCGGGCCGCGGCCACCGGTGACGGCTGGCAGTTGACGTTCGACGGCACGCCTTCGCAGCCGGTGAACTACGGCTCGGTGTACGCAAGCAGCGCCGCGGTTCAGGGAACCTTTCAATACTCAAGCGAGCAGGCGCGAAGCGGCCGGTTATCGGGCCGCATGCAGTATCAATTTCACGGCGCCGGATACCTGCTGTTCAGCACTCCGCTGCTTGCCGGCCAACCGGACGAAGTTCCCACGTCGCTGCGCATGTGGGTGTATGGCGACGGCTCCGGACACATTCTCACCTTGCGCATCAACGACGCGACGGACGAGCGGTTCACCTTCCGCTATGGTCCGGTGGACTGGACCGGCTGGAAGCTGGTGGAAGCGCCGAACCCTGCTTCGTGGACCTCGCACTACCTGGGCAACAACGACGGCATCATCGACACGCCGATCCGCACGGTTTCTCTGCAATTGGATCCCGTCTCGGGCGGACCGGAGAGCGGCAGTGTTTTCGTGGACCACATCGCGCTGGCTTACGGGGATCGGGAGGTGGTAGCGGCGTCGTTCGACCTGCCGGTCCGCTGTGTGCGCGTGTGGATGCTGGGCGCCGACGGGACAACGGTTGTGACCGGGAACGGGCTGGGACCCGACCTGAAGCCGCTTCCGTACGTGATGGCGCGCAGACAGAGCCTTTCGGCGGAGTTTGTGACGCTGCTCGAGCCGTACCGGGATGCACCTCGCGTTCAGTCGTTCAGCCGCGACGGCGACGGAACCATCGTGATCCGGGGCGCCGACTTCGAGGATCGCATCCGCTTCACCGATTCCCGCCCGATCTACGAGCGTTCCCGGTTACCGGGCGGTTAGCGCCTGTTTGTAGATTTCGAACACGCGAGTGAAGTTCATGTCTAGCGCGACTTCGACGGGCGTCGCGCCCGGTTCAGGCGGACCATCCACCACGGTCACCGCTCCATAGCGCTCGCCGAAGGTCGTCTCGACATCGAGGTATAGCTTCTCCGACCGGGTCAACAGCGCCGGTTCAATCAGGTAAGCGGCGGCGAGTTCGTCCCACAGCGAGCCCTCGGCTTTCGGGTTTTTGAGAAAGCCGGGATAGCGATTGCCGAAATCCTCGCGGTAAAGTTCGGTAACCGGCGTGCGCACCGCCACGACGGCGTCGAATACATCGCGGGTCAGTTTCACGCGGGCCGACACGTCGAGACCGAACATGACTTTTTTGGGAATCGCCGAGCGCAGCACGATGCGGGCTGCCTCGGGGTCGAACCAGAAATTGAATTCGGCAGTCCGGCTCGCGTTGCCGCCCGCGCGGACACTTCCCCCCATAAACACCAGAGCGGCGATCTTGCTTTCGAGGTCCGGGCGCTCGCGCAGCAGGATGGCGAGGTTGGTGAGCGGACCGATGGCGAGGATGGTCACCTTGCCCGGCGCGAGGTCGATCGTCCGCGCCATGGCGGCAATGGCGGCGCTTTCAACCGGAGGTTCAGGGGGAACGGCGAACGCGCCGGTGAATTCGAGCGGACCTTCCAAGCGGGTCATCGCCACGGTGTGGAGGAGCGGCCGTTGAGCACCGACCCGCACGGGGAGGTTGGGCGCGCCGAGCAGACGCACGTTCCGCCGCATGAAATCGGAACCCGAGCGCGTCCAGACGTTTCCCGCAACCACGGAGACGCCCTTCACCTGGCGTGCCAGCGGACTGCGCATCAACATGGTGAGCGCCACTCCGTCGTCGCCGAAATAGCCGGAGTCGGTGTCGAACAGGATTTGCGCGGAAGCGGCCAGTCCGGTCAAGGCGAAAGCCAGTTTAGCGGCCCGCATAAAGCGGAGCCATCGAAACCATGGCCAGCCCGACGACAAACAGGGCGAACATCGTGATCAGAAACGACCTCACTTCGCGGCTCGCATTGGCGAATTCCTTCCACAACAAGACGCCCCACAAAGCGCTGACCATGGTTGCTCCCTGGCCGATTGCATAACTCACGGCAGGGCCTACCTGCACCGATGCCGGCGCGCTCGAGGCAGCGAAATTGGCGATCGCACCCGCCATCCAGATCACGCCGCCGAGAATGCCGAGCAGGTGCTGCTTCTTTGTTCCGCGAAAGTAGTCCCACAGTTGGAAAGGCTCGCCATAAACCGGCAGTAAGGCGAAGAAGAGCTGAAACAGCAAGGTGGAGAAGAATACGCCCAACGCGAAGATAAACGCGATCGAATAAGCGGCCAGCCCGAGATCGCCTGACTTGCCCATTTCGACGAGCGGATAAAACGATCCCATGAGCACCCCGCTGACCAGGCTGAGCACGATGCCCTTGGTGGGCGTTGCCTTCGAGGTCGGGGGCACGGCACGACGCTGTCCGGATCGTTGCGGAGAAGCCGGCTTGGCCACTGCCGGTTTCGGCTGCGCCGCGTCCTCGCGGACGGCTTGGGCCGTTTGAGCCGCTTTGCGCTTCTCACTCGCGTATCGCCTGTAAGCCATGGCGTCCACAACAATCGCCGCCACGACTACCGCCGATCCGCCGAAAAGCAGAAGCGGATTGCCCTGAGGGTTGAGGAAGTAGTTCCAGATCACCCCGATCACGAGCGCTAATCCGATGCCGACCGGGAAGGCTACCGAGAGGCCAGCGATGGAAATTGCCGCAACCAGCAGCATGTTCGCGAGGTTAAAAACCACGCCGCCGGCAAAGCCGAAGGCCATCTTGCGGTAACCCGCCAACGCGAGGCTGTCGATGGCGGTGATTTCGTTTCCGTTCAGCACGCCCAGGGTGAACATGGCCACAACGGCGCACAAAAGAACCCCGAAAGCGTAGTCGAAATAGAAGAGTTCAAACCGCCACTTGCCCGTCATCTTCTGGGTATTGGCCCAGGAGCCCCAACAAATCATCGTCAGGATCGTAAGAAGCAGTGCGGCGCCGTAGGTAGTCGGGAGAAACATGGTTGAGACAAGCCGGCGACCAGGCCGGTTACCAAACACGCGATTGTATCATGTTGGAGGAAAGCGAGATATCCGTTATCCCGCTGACTAGGATAAAGCCCTACCCCAATACCCGCTTCCCTATAAAGTTCAGGTACTGAAACACCGAAGTATTAGGCGAGGAAGACAAAGTTTGAAAGCCCTTTGTTGGATCGTCGGCGGCCTGCTCCTGGCGACAGGCACGTCCCTGGCGCAGCGCCATAAGCCTACGATCGACCCGGAAACCAAAGAAGGCTATCTCATTCAGTTGATTCAGCAGGAGCGGGATCCGGCCGAAAAACTCAAACAGTTGGAGCAATTCGCCGCCGAGTTCCCCAAGAGCGCCTCACTATCCTGGGTACTCGATCAGCTTCAGCCGGGATACCTCAAAGCCCAGCAGTATGACAAAGTCATCGCCGCGGGCGAGCGCATGGTGGCGTTGGATCCAACCGATCTTGAAGCCGCTCACAGCATGCTGCTGGCCGCCGAAGGCCTGCAAAATCCCGAGCTGATTCAGAAGTATGCCATTCTGGGCTGGAAAATCGCCTCGCAAATCATTGCCGCTCCAGGTTCCGCGAAGCTGGATTATCCGCGCGAGGTGGCGGCCTATTGCGAATACTCGCTCGCCGCTCTTGGCGACGCGGCGACAGACCGCGAGAAAAAGGAAGCTTACCTCGCCGAGCTCGCAAAACTGAACCCGAAAAGCCAGTGGCTGAACGCGACCAAGAACGACTTCGCCGGGCTCGTCGCGCAGGGCGCATCGAACGACAAACTCGCGGTTGTAGCCGAGTCGTCGCTGCCGAATGATCCGAACAACGAGGAAATGCTCATCCTGGTGGCCGACTACCACATGCGGCGGGGCGACGCGCCGGATAAGGTTCTGCAGTATTCGCAGCGTGTAGTGGACGTTCTGAACACCAAGAGCCAGCCGCCGGGAACCGATGCGGCTCAATGGGCGGAGAAAAAGGAACGCTACCTGGGCGCCGCTTATTACATGATCGGCGTGATTTCGAGCATTCGAGGCAGTTACTCTCAGGCCGACCGCAACCTGCGGGCGGCGCTGCCCACCATCAAGGGCGCGAATTCTCAGGTCATGGGCGCGATTCTCTATCATCTCGGGTATGCGAACTACCGCCTGGCCGAGCAGGGCGAGCGCGCGCGGATTTTCGACGCCATCCGCTTCAACCAGCAGTGCGCGGGCATTCCGAGCAGCTATCAGGATCAGGCCCGCAAAAACGTCGATTCCATTCGGACGGAATACAATCTGAAGTAGCCGCGCGGGCGGCCCTTCATGAACATTCTGGTTCCGAACCTCGGTTCTACTTCACTCAAGTATCAGATCCTCGATATGCCCGGCGAGTGCGTGCTGGCCAGGGGCAAGCGCGAGCGCGTTGTCGATTATGGCGAGGCACTCCAGGAAATCGCGCACGAGGGCGTGGCCATCGACGCCATCGCGCTCAAGGCGGTCCACGGCGGTCCGCGATACCGGGGGACTTTTTTGGTGGACGACGGAGTGGTGGAAGCTCTGCGCGAGTTTCTGCCCGCGGCTCCCGTGCACAACTCGATTTACATCGATGCCATTCGCGCGTTCCGGCAGGCGATGCCCGGCGTTCCGATCGTCGCCGCCTTTGAAACCGAATTTCACGCTACGATGCCGCCCTATGCGACGGTGTACGGAGTTCCCGGCAACTGGCGCACGGAACATGGCGTGGCCCGCTACGGGTTTCACGGCGCTTCTCACCAGTACATTGCCGAGCGCGTGAAGGCCGCCCGGCTGGTAAGCTGTCACCTCGGCGGGAGTTCCTCGATTTGCGCCATTCGCGACGGACGCTCGCTGGAAACGACGATGGGATTCTCGCCGCAATCGGGGCTCGAGAACGCCACACGACACGGCGACCTCGATGTTTTCGCCGTGCTGTACATGATGGACCGCGCCGGGCAATCCACTGCCGATATACGCCGCTCGCTGGCCGGTTCCGGCGGTTTAGCCGGACTTTCGGGAATCGCCGGCGGAGATGTCCGCGACCTCGAGCAAGCCGCCTCGGAAGGCAACCACCACGCGGCTCTGGCGCTGACGGTGTTCGCCTACCAGGTGCGCAAGACCATCGGAGCGTATGCGGCTGTGCTCGGCGGTCTCGATGCCATTGCCTTCACGGGTGGTATCGGCGAGAATTCGGCCCGGCTACGCGCAGCCTGCTGCCGCGGTCTTGAGTTTCTCGGAGTGCAGATCGATCCCGAACGGAATACTCAGAATGCGGGCGAGCGGGTCGTGTCGGCTACCGGATCCTCGGTGGTTGTGGTCGCCCTGCCGACCAATGAGGAATTGATCGTGGCCCGGCGCGCCTACCGCGTTCTCGCCGCCTGAGGCTTCAGGTCCGGAGTTTCGTCAAGAAATAGAGGCCGGCGAGAGCGAAGATGACATCGGGCGCCCAGGCGGCCAGCTGAGGCGGCAGCTGGTTCAAGTTCCCCATTTGCTCGAACAGCTTTCCCAAACTCAGGTATCCGATTGCGATGGCGAAACTCGCGCCGACGCCGGCCATTGCGCCGCGCGCCCCGGCGAGAAACGCGAACGGAATGGAAATGAGGGCCATGATCAGCGCGAACAGCGGTACCGAGAATTTCTTGTGGTATTGCACCTGGAGCGGCACGGTGTTGAAGCCGCTCTGCTGCACTTCGCGGATGTAATTCTTCAACTCGAGGAAGTTCACCTGGAAGTACTGCTTGACCTCGCGCATGAACCAGCTCGGCTGCTCGACGAGGTTCGAAAACGTTCGGGTTTCGCCCCGGAAGTCGTCGAAACGGGTCTCTTTGATACCTTGAAACTCCCGGCTCCAGCCGTTTTGAAAAACCCAACGCTTCAGGTCCGGCTCCCAGCGCGCCTTTTCCGCCTGAATGTGCCGGGCCAGTTTGAACGACTTCGGCTCGATATCGAATACGCTCACGTCCACCATCACCGATTCGTTCGCATCGAAGTACTTGTAGTAGTAGATGCGATCCGTCGAGCCGTACGTCGTACCGTAGATCCACTTGCGGTCGGGGCGCAGATACGTTTGAGTCGGCCGCCCTTTGATGACGTTGCGCAGCGCGTCCTGACGCCGGTTGGCGTCGGGGACATAGTAATGATCGAAGGCAAACAGCCCGCCGCTCAGCAGCGTGGATGCGATCAAAACCGGGATCGCCAGGCGGTACAACGACACGCCGCAGGCCTTGAAGGCGGTCACTTCGTTGTGCTTTGAAAATACGCCGAAGGTGATCAGCACGGCCACGAGCACGCTGAGCGGAGCCGAATCGTAGATCAGCTCCGGGGTGAGGAAAAACAGGTACTCGAGCATCGTCGCCATCGGAATCCGGTTGCGGATCAGGTCGTTGATCAGCTCGAAAAACGTGAAGACGTGAATCATGAGCACCAGGCTCACGAGCATCGCGCCAAAGTAGAACAGGAACGTGTTGAGCACGTAGGCGTCGATCAACTGCGGCAGCAGCGGGATGCTGAAGCGTTCGACGGCAGGCGTCCGCCGCGCCGCTTTTGGAAACCGCGCCGCGAGCCGCGCGGCCAGGCCGGCCAGCCACAGGCGCGCGCGTCCGACAACATCCCGGTCGCCCGGTTGTTCGAGGCGAGCCATGAGAACGGTCCCGACCAGGGCAAAGATCGCATTCGGAGCCCAGACCGCGATCGGAACCGGAATGGTACCCTGCCTGGCCAGTCCGTTCAATCCGATCATGATGATGAAGTAGACGAATGCCATCGCCACGGTGAGCACAAAGGCGCCGGATTTGCCGCCTTTGCGGGAGGATACGCCGAGCGGAATGCCCACCAGCGCGAGCATCACGCAGGCGAGCGGAAGCGCGAAACGCTGGTGGAGCTCGATGCGGGCTTCAAAGCGGCGCTGCGCGTCTACCGATGGGTCCCGGTAGGCGAGCCTGTACAGCGGACCGGTGTCGATCAGGGTCGAAGGTTTACTGGGCCGCTTCTCAGCAGGCTTTTCGGCGTCGAGAATCTGTTCGTTCGTCTGTCCGTAACTGACCGAGTACTTCGTAATGTCCTTTTCGACGTCGTAAGCAGTCGCGCCCGCGAGCGAAAGTTGAATCCGGTTATGCGCGGTGTCGGGAGTAACAATGGCCTCGTTGGCCAGTGTGATCCGCGGACCGTCGCCATACTCGCGCGCCGATTTCGGCCGTTCCTCGGGAGGCGTGATGTCGGCGATGAACAGGTTGCGCCATTTCACGTTGGGCGGCGGCGTGACGTCGCCAACATACAGGACGCGCTTGGGAAACGATTCTTCGAAAATCCGGGGCTGAATTTCGGCCGTGATCTCCTCGGCCGCGTATTGGTTGATGATCCGGTATTGTTCGCGGTAGGCCCAGGGCGTGAGCCAGAGTGAGGAGGCGGCGGCCGCAATCATAGCGAGCGCCGCGAAGGCGAGCACCGGCCGACCTACCGCGCGGCCCGGGATGCCGGAGGCGCGCATGGCCGTGATCTCTCCGTCGCTCGACATCCGGCTGAGCGCCATCAACACGCCGACCAGGGTGCCGAGCGGGATGGTGAAGATCAGGGCTTGCGGGAAAGCGAGCGAGAAAAGATAGACGATGGTGCGGGGCGGTCCGGAAAAGCGGACCAGGATGGCGAACAGCTGTCCCGCTTTCTGCAGGAACAGAACGAAAGTGAACAGAAGGATGCCGAACAGCGCACCTACCGAAACTTCGCGAAATGCCGCCCGGCTCAGCAAACGAATCAATTGAGCACCTTCGCTATCGCCGGCCGGCCTCCATGGGCGGAGGCGGAACCAGCGGCGGCTGCGCCAGATTCTCCTGCGCGCGCTCGAGTTCCACTTCCTCAAACAGCAGCCCCGGGCTCACCACGCTCGCCGGAGCGAGGAATCCGCCGGCCGCGATGTGCGCAAGAGGCGCGCCGTTGTTGACGAACCCGAAAACAGCCGTTTCGCTCGAGGCGGCCAGGATATCGCGGAGTGATCGCGTATTGAGGCCGCGAAACCGAAGTCCCCGGACCAGTTCCTCGCGGCCGTCGAGATAGACGCGGTAGACCAGCACCGGCGAACTCACCGGACGGCTGCTCGAACCGCGCATCGTGGCCGCCATGCTTTGCAACTCGCCGATACTCGCCGACGACGGATAATCGAGCTTTCTCACCAGCAGGCCGTACGGGCGGTTCCGTTCGCGGCACATGTCGATCAATTGCCGCTTCAGATCGGCCATCGGCTTGGTTTGCGACGCTGAAACGAACAGGTTGCCGATCACGGCCATCCGTGCGCCGAATGCGCCCGGCAAACGCCCGTGACCGTTCGAGGCATTGTAGTTGCCGACCGGTTGCCGGCTCAGCAAAAAGTTCTTGAGCGTGCCTTTTTCAACCAGCGCCAGCGGTTGAGGCGCGACGCCTTCCATGTCGAAATTGTAGACGCCCAGCAGCGGTTGGCCTTGCCACTCCGATTGGGTGGCGTCGTCGGTGATGCTGATCCAATCGGGCAGGATGCGCGAGCCCAACTTGGAATCCAACTCGCCGGGCGAACCCTGTGGCGGACGGCCCGGGTCGGTGACCGGGCGGCGTGTCAGCCGCGCATTGTCGCCGATCAACTGAGCCATCAACTGCCCCGCCGCAACGGGCTCGAACAACACGGGACCGCTGTAGCTCTCCCCCACCGGCGCTTTGAGCAGGTCTCGAATGTTGTTCGCAATCTCCTGCACTCCTCGCCGGTAGACGGAATCGGGCGGCACTCCGTCCAGTTTTAGCGAAGCAAACGAGGCAATGTCGTGCAACGCCATTCCGTCGCTCGCCAAAGCCATGGCTTGCGCGCGGACGGTGACCAGCGTCTCGGCCGTGCGCTGCCGCGAACCCTCTGAGTTCACCAGGTAGGAGGTGCCGAGATAGATGCCGGTCTCTACGCCTGAGGCAAAAATCTCCGGGTAATCCAGAAAGATGCCGGAAAGGTCGCGGGCACGCACCTTCCAGGCCTCTTCGTCGAAGGTGCCCCGGTTCGCATCCTCAATGTAGACGGCCGGCTTGGCCGGAGCGAAATCGGGCAACTTTTCCGGAGAGGCGGCGTTGCGCAACGATGCGCGTTTGCGCGAGAGTGCCTCAACGGCATTCTTATAGGCGCGGTCGGTTGCCAGCCAGAATTTCTCGCGCAACAGCAGGTAGTCGTTATCGAGCGGCCAGTCGCCGTCGTAGCGGGGACCCGAGGCTTGCGTCGAGTACACGTGGTTGGTGTTGTCGAATTCGTAGTTGCCGACACGCACGGCCACTTGCGGAACGCGCGTGCGGTTGCGGCCGACGTTGATCAGCGCGCCGAGGCTTGCCGCAACGCTGAAGGCATTCACGTCCTCGAGCGAATACTCGGCAAAGTAGGGGCGGTCGTCGAGGCCGGGGAGTTTCAGTTCCGGCAGGCGCGCCAGTTCGTCGACCATGGCGCGCAGAATCGGGTCATCGGAGCCTTTGGGCGGCTGCGCGGCGGCGAGCCCGGTGAGGAGAACGATGCAGGCGAGCCGTCTCATTTCGCCCCCTCGCGCGGACGCTCGAGCAGCGGCGGCCGGTCGAGATTTCGTTCCTTGCGCTGAATCTCGATCTCGCTGATCAACATGGCCGGTGCGACGGCCGAAACCGGTACCGCGCCCGATTCGGCGCCGCAGATTCCGTTGAAGACCGATGCTTTGTCCGAAGTGGCGATAATTTTCGCGAAGCTCGCGAGCGGCGTTCCCACAATGTCGACGCCCCGGACCATTTCATCGGGCCGGTTGTCGGCGTAGATGCGGTATACCACGAGCGGCATGACCGTGAACGCCTGCAATCCGCGCCGGCCAGTGGTCGTGTAGCCGCCGGTGACTTTGTCGAAATACAGTCCCCAGGGCTTATTCTGCTTTTTCAGCTCTTCCCGCAGCAGATCCCGCAGCTTCGATTCCGGGACGCTGCGCGCGCTCTCGACGATCAGATTCGATTGGCGCGAAACCACTTCGCTGCCCGCCTGCCGGCGCCCATGCCCGTTCGAATTGGGAAAACCTTTGATCGGCGAGCGCGAGAGCAGGAAGGTCTTGAGAACGCCGTGATCCACCAGAGTAACCGGGCGCGCCTTCACGCCTTCGTCGTCGTAATCGTAGTGGCCGTTCAGATACGTCCCCTTATAGTCAGAGCGCGTCGGATCGAAGATGACGCTCAGGAAATCCGGCAGCACGGGCTGATTGACGCTCTTGGTGAACGTCTGGCCCTCGCTCTCGTCCTTCTGCCGGTGACCCTCGACGCGATGGCCGAAGATCTCGTGAAAGAAGACGCCGGCTGCATAGCCTGACAAGATCGCCGGTCCCACGTAGGGATCCACCACCGGAGCGTTCATCAAACCCGTCAGATCGCCCGCGGTCTTGCGGATGAGCTTGCGGAGCGCATCGTCATTGGGCAGGCGGCTCGAGTCCTCGGCTTCCACACTCTCGCCCAACATCAGGTCCATGCCGTCGGGCGCCTTGGATTGCGCGGTGATGAAGACCTGCGCGGCGGCGCGTCCCTGCTCGATACGGGAACCCTCGGTGTTGACGAAAGTCTTGGTTTCGCGCCGGATGGCGATGGACACCGAAGAGTTCAGGATTCCGGGATAGCGGTTGAACTCGGCCGACAGCTTTCTCATCCGTGAGGACCAGTCGCCGGCATCGAAGCGGGACGGCGCGAGGCGTTCGGTATAGGTCTGGGCGGTTTCCGAGGAGAAATCGTCGGAGTCGTCCTCGGAAGCGAGCTTCACCTGCTGGTTGGTGCGAATCTGGATCAGCCTTTGAGCAGCGGCCCGGTAGGCGCGGTCGGTCTCAAGCCAGACCCGTCGTTTGATGGCGTCCACGCCGTCCTCGATGGGCATCGTCATCCCGGCGGTGACACGGCCCTGATCACCGCGGATGCGGCGGTAGTTGTCGAGCTTCGGCGACCCGACGCGGACGCTGATGTCGAGCAGGCGGTTTCGCCCCTGACTTCGGTTGGTGAGCGCACCCCGCGACGCCGACACGACTTCATTGTCCGCGTCGAACACCTCGTAACTCATGTAGTAGGGCGCGGGGTCGCCCTTTTTCTTGAGCGCCTCGAAATTGCGCGCAAGCTCGCCCTCGAGAATCCGCATCAGCGGACCGGGGGCAGGCTGTTGCGCAAACAGGAGAGCGGTGAAGGGTACGGCTAGCAAGCGGCGAGTCAGCACGAACCCTCAGAATAACAGGGCACGACGCCCTCCGGGCTAATTACGCCGTGAGCGACAGTACGCCCCGGTCTTTCAGTCCGTTCAGAGCCAGCCCGTAGCGCCCGCGCACTCCGGTTTTTTCAAAAATGTGCTTCAGGTGGATCTTTACTGTTCCCGGTCGAATGCCGAGTTCGGCGGCGATCTCCTTGTTCTTAAAGCCCTGCTCGACGAGTTCGAGCACCTGCTGCTCGCGCGGGGTCAGTTCCGATCTCGGGTGGCGGTCGCCGCGCAAGGCATCGCGGAATACCGAATCTTCCATCCAGTTGCGCCCGGCCGCCACACCACGCAGGCAGGACAGCACCAGGCCGACATTCGCGGTTTTCCGGAGAATTCCCCGGGCCCCGGCCTGCAGGAAGCGCAGCGCCTCGGCTTCGGTCAGCGAAACGCCCCAAATCACGGCAACGGTGGTGCTTTTTCGGGACTGCAGGTCGGCCAGCCAGTCCAGGATGGCCTGAATCCCGAGTCCTTTATCGAGAATGAGAATATCCGGCGAACAGCGCCTGATCAGGTCGCCGGCCGCAGCGAGAGAGTCGACCCATTCCACAAACTCCAGGTCGCCACTGGCCTGAATGACACCGCGAACGCCTTCGGCGGTGATCGGCTGAGTGTCGCAGATCGCGACTGTCTTCTTTGTTGTCATCGTCATAGAGTTATGAGCCGTGCCTTCTGAACCGGTCCGGTGAGCTTGCCTCTATCGCCCGTCCGGCCTACACCTTGCTTATCGCCCCGGTTCACAAATGTTTAGTCCGTTTTCGCGGCAATAGATCTCACGTTTTCTTGAGCCGCTGCCGATGGGAATATTTGGACGACCCGGTTTTCCGTTCCGAAGCATAAGCGCATCGACCATGGCGAGTCTTGACATTTCGAATGCTTCCCGGCAGGAAGCGGACCATCAACGACATTCGGCGAGCTGGCGGGTGATGCTGGTCAGCCCGGCACGCACAGTTCTGGATGAGGTTCTACCGCTGGTTCAACACTCGCTACCCTCTGCGTCCATAACCGAAGTAGCCCGCTATCCGGAGGTTTCCGACCTGCCCAGGCTGTTCGGCAGCCAACCGCCCCACCTGTTACTACTCGATGTCTTGTCCGCCCGCGAGCAGGCGCTCGGACTCATGTCGGACCTTAGTAAGATCAGCCGCGATACGGTTTTGATCGCGCTGCTCGCCGACAACGATCCCCAAGTGATGCTGCGCGCTCTCCGGCAGGGCGCCGCCGAGCTGGTCGTGCGGCCCTTCAGCAACCAAGGCTTCGAGGCAGCGATCAGCAAGCTCCTTCGCACCATCTCGAAAGACAAGCTGTCGCCTTCGCATTCGGCCAGAATCATTTGCGTCATGCCGGCCAAAGGAGCCTGCGGGGCCACCACGGTGGCCAGCAACCTGGCGTTCCACGCCAAACGCGCCGGCGGCGACCGCGTGCTGCTGGCCGATCTCGACCCGCTTACCGGAACCGTCTCGTTCCTGCTCAAGGTGAAGTCCAACTACAGCTTTGTCGACGTGCTCGCGCACTCCGATAGCCTGGATAGCGATCTTTGGAAAGCGATGATCGTGCAACGGCAGGGAGTAGACGTTCTGCTGTCGCCGGAAACTCTTTTTGAGTTTGCAAATGACCTGCGGGATGCGGGCCCGGTGGTGAACTTCGCCCGCGCCAACTACGACGTTGTCGTGCTCGACGCGCCCGGCGTTTACGGAGAATGGAATCTGTCGCAGGCGCGGGCTGCCGATGAGGTGGTACTGGTGACCACAAACGAACTCCCGGCCCTGCAAGCCACACAACGGGCGCTTACCTACCTGGACACCCACCGCATCGGCCGCTTCAAGATCAAGGTGGTTGTGAATCGCTATGACAAAGACGTCGGACTGAGCCGGGATGTGATCGGGACCGCTCTCCAGACCGATATCTATCACGTCATCCCGAGCGATTACGAATCCGTGCAGAAATCGCTGCTCGAGGGCAAACCGGTACCGCCGGCCACCAGCCTCGGCAAGAGTTTCACGCAAATCGGCGACCGGCTCACCGGCAAAAAGAAAGAACCGGCAAAATCCGGGTCTTCGCTTTCGAGCCTGCTCTCTTTGTTCTCCCGAACATCCTCCTAGTCCCGCGAAAACGACCTGTTATTCTGAGTTCGAGACACGACGTGTCGGAGCGGGTCCGGACTCTCGATGGCGATAGTGATTGTAGGCGGCGAAACCGGCTGCCGCGCTGAGGACTACGCGCGGGCGGCCGGGGCTCAGCTTGGCTACGAAACGATCCCGGAGGACCGTCTGGCGGGCCTGCTCACCGAGGAGTTCGGCGCAATCGAGATCCCCGGCCGCGCCTGGGTTCCGGCCGCCACAACCGTGCTGGCGCGCGCGGCATTGGAGCATCACCTGGTGGTTTCAGCCCCCGCGGCCGAACATCTGTTTCCGAATCTCGCGGGCGTGCTGCGCGTATTCCTGGTCGGGCGACCGGCCTGGCGAACCGGCGCCTTCATGCTCGACCACCGTCTCGAGCGCGCCACGGCCGCCGCCGCGCTGAGGGGTTCTGAGAAATCTCACCGGAGCCTTCTCAAGGCGCGCAGCGCCCGCAGCGCCCCCGCTCATCACGCATTCGACCTCCTGCTGAACGCCGAAAACTACGATCCGCCGCAAGCCGCCGAACTCATCGCCTCGGCCGCGGCGCTCAAAGGAATTGCCGCCGCCGGACTGCTTTCAACCGCGGCCGAGTCCCAGATTCAGTTCCAGGCCCGCCTTCAGTTGGCGCGCTTCAAAATCGTGCCGGCAGGCAAGTCGGCGTTGAAGAAGTGCCAGTTCGGCCACCCGAGCGAGGAGTTGTTCGCCAACCTGCTCGACTTCTACCGCATCGCCTGGGAGTACGAACCACGCAGCTTTCCATTGCAATGGGACAAAGAGGGCAAAGTGATCGAAGCCTTCACTCCCGACTTTTATCTGCCCGAGCATGATTTATATGTCGAGCTCACCACCATGAAGCAGGCCCTGGTGACCCGCAAAAATCGTAAAATTAAGCTGCTGCGGGCGATCTACCCGCACGTGAACATACAGGTTTTCTACCAGAAGGACTTTCAGGACCTGGTGTTTAAGCACGATCTGTCCGGCCGCATTCCGAAACTATGACTCCCGCCCACACGCCGCCCGGCATCGAACGGATTCTGTTCACCGAAGCCCAGATCGCCGCGCGCATCCGGGAAGTGGCGGCAGAAATTTCCGAGCGCTACGCCGGGGGTTCCATCAAACTGATCGGCGTACTCAAAGGTTCGATTTTTTTCCTCACCGCGCTGGCTCGCGAGATCACCATCCCGGTTGAAATCGACTTTCTGGGGATTTCGAGTTTCACAGGCGCCAACAAGAGCCCGGGCATGGTACGAATCTCCAAGGACCTTGACGACACCATCGATGGCGACGACGTTCTGCTGGTTGAAGACATCGTCGACACCGGGTTTACGACGCGGTATCTGCTGCAGACGCTCGCCGGACGCAGCCCCAACTCGCTCGGCATCTGCACGCTGCTTGACCGCACCGTGCGCCGCATCGTTCCCGTTCCAGTGGAGTTTCGGTGTTTCGAGATTCCGGACCGCTTCGTGGTCGGCTGGGGCCTTGACCAGAGACAGCTGTACCGGAATCTCAAGTACATTGCCGTGCTGAAGTCAGGCTGAGCCGGCTCAGGCGCGGGAAAAACTCATGCCGGCGAACGTCACCACGCTCTGCTCATCGATGTTCCACTGCTGATAATGGCGGAGCGTGCCGCGCGCGTCGGGCACGGCCTTGAGGAACGTGTACAGCGGAGCGCTTCCACACCACTTCAGATCGTCCCGGTTCTGCATCACCTGATCCCAAAAGCCGGAGGCATTGCCCTCATTGATGCTCGAAATGCGGCGCGCATCCCGCTCGGCGACTTCGTGCATTTCACCCTCGCCGGCGCGGGCCGCAAAGCGGTCGCCATACCGGCGCCCCATGTGCGCCATGTCGATGCCGAGCACCCAGCACAGGCGGTCGCCTTCCCGGGCTGCCAGGTTGCCGAGCGCGTCAAAGAACCGAGCCACGGGCGCGTGGTCCTCCGGCATCCCGCCCACATAGAGGCTGCGTGCGAACGAGCCGCAGAGGATGGGCACAATCCGCACCTGCGCCCCGAACAGGTGCTGCAGGAATACGCTCTGAAACTCGATGGAGTGCTCAACGGCGTGGCAATAGTCTTCCATCATCACAGCGTCGCCGGTGGCGGCGAGTTCGTCGACCAGCGGCAAAGCGGTTTGGGCGACGCCGTAAGGGGACACGAAGGGCTTTCGGGTGAGCCCGAACCGGTCCGGTTCGCCGTAGTGCGACGTTCCGAGAATGACGAAGGTGCGATCCGCGTCGGCGGGAGATAGGGCGCGATAAGCGGCGCGATAGCTTTCCCAGCCTCCGAACGGGCTGACGTGAGGCGCGGCGATGCCGAGCGGACGCGAGGAACCGTCATCGTTCCCCGGACCGAGATACTGGTCGAACACGCTTCGCAGCTCGGCGGCATCGGCCGGATACGCGGCGCCCGCGTGGGCCGGCAGGCGCTCCGGCGATTCAGCGAAACGCCGCTCCCGATCCTCCCTCATGCGCGCGAACTGCTCGTCTTCGAGAAAACCGGCGTCGCTCAAGGTTTGGGTGAGATGGCGCGCCAGTTCGCTGACCTCGAGTTCGCCGGTGATGCCGGACAGCTGTTTTCGAAGGTCCAGTTCGTCCTGCTCGCCGTCGAAACACTCCAGACAGGCGACCAGTCCGGGCGGCACCACCAGCGTCGCGTCGGAGAACTGGAACGGATCGCGAATCAACAATCCGGGATGATCCTCAATCGGCGACGGCATGAAGTCGAGATTCAGGCGCAGGCGGGGAAGCGGGTTTGCCACAGCACTCTTAGCATAGCCGTTATGCAGCGGCAGGACCCGTCAATCTGTGATAGATTTCCGTTGATGAAAACGCCGGCTCTCTTCAGTCTCGTTCTGCTCGCCGCGCTTCCAGCTACCTCTCAGGTAGTCACGTTGACGCGCGATCAACTGATTCGCTTTACCGACAAAAATCCGTTCGAGCGCTTTTCCGACGGCCGGCCCAAGGTTCCCGACCAGCTGCTCAAGCGCGCCGAAGGGCTGTCGATTGAGGAAGTCTGGTCCGTTCTGAACAACCGGAAATTCAATAACCAGTTTGACGGCAACTGGCAGATCATGCACCCGGAGAAGAAACTGATCGGCCGTGCCGTCACGCTGCAGTTCATGCCCATGCGGCCCGACGTGCGCGAAGTGTTGACTGCCGACGCCAAGCAGCACGGCGTGGAGCGGATCTCTCCGCATCAGCGCGTGATCGACATGCTGCAGCCCGGCGACGTGCTCGTGGTGGACCTGTTCGGAAAAATCGAGGGCGGCACCATCGTCGGCGACAATCTGGCGACAGCCATCTTCTCCGCCTCCGGTACGGGGCTCGTCGTCGACGGCGCCGTGCGCGACATGGAGGGAATCTTCCCCATCGGCATGCCGGTTTACACGCGAGGCGCTCATCCCTCAGCCATCAGCTACGAACAGGTGATGGTGACCGGTATCAACGTCCCGATTCGCATCGGCAATGCGACCGTGATGCCGGGCGACGTGGTTTTCGGCGACCGCGGGGGCCTCTACTTCATTCCCCCGCAGTACATGCAGGAGATCCTCGACCGCGCCGACGAAACCCACGTTCATGACGAGTGGACCAAGGGCAAGTTCATGACCGGGAAATATAAGTCGAGCGATCTCTACCCGACGCCGCGCGACCCCGAGTTGCGCAAAGAGTACGAAGCCTACAAGAAGCAAAAGCTGGGAAAATAGGTTTGAAGCCGCTCGCCATCGGTGCGCGCTTCCGGCCGGAATGAGTCATCCCACCGTCACCTTGGAATCGGCGCTGTTTTTCGAAACCCCCGCCGAAATCTACGCGCGCGTATTCCGCACGCTCAAATCGCGCACCGCCGTGCCCGCGATCACCGTCGAATTCCGGCCTTTCGCGAACGCAAATTCCTTTATCCGTATGGAGAACGGGCGGGTGGAGGTGCAGATGAGTGACGTGCTCTCCTCGGCTCCCGCGCCCATTGTCGAAGCTCTCGCGTTCATCCTGCTCTCGAAATTATTCCGCCGTCCCGTTCCCTCCGAGTACAACCTGCGGTACCGCCGCTATCTTCATCGCAAGGACGTGAGCGCGCAGGTTCACCGTGTGCGGCAGGAGCGCGGGCGCAAGAATCTGGCTCCCGCCAAAGGCGAGGTGTACGACCTCGAAGCCATCTTTGACGAGCTGAATTTCCGCTACTTCTTCGGTCTCATGGCTCGACCGGCAATCGGTTGGAGCCGCCGCAGAAGCCGCCAGACACTCGGGCACTACGACCCCTCTCATAACGCGATCGTCCTCAACTGCATTCTGGACAGCCCGGAGGTGCCGCGGCTCGTCGTCGAGTACGTGATGTTCCACGAGATGCTTCACATGCGTCATCCCGCCGAACACAACGGATCCCGCCGGTGTGTTCACACTCGGGAATTCAAAGAAGCGGAAAAACAGTTTGAGCACCTCCGCGAGGTGCGCAGCCTGCTGAAGAGACTTTAGTAACCTGCCATACATTCAGACAGAAACCTCTTTTTTGTGATCTACTGGTATTCAGAGGTTTGATGAAGCAGCGCACCGGGCGCGTGACACTGGAGCGCGGCGCGGTCGCCGATTTGTGGCGCAACACGCTCCTGCCTATGCCTTCCGTGTTCGGGAGGCTTGTCTATCTCGCGTCGTTACGAGACCGGGATTCCGGATACTACGAGCACGAAGGGCTCGCTCAAGTGTTCGGAGACGCCGAAGCCGACTACGCGCTGCGTCAAAGCCATTCGCAAGCCTTCTCCGAGTGGCTCTGCTTCAACCTGGAACAACAGAAAGCCGACGTCGATCTTTATATCTCGGGACTGCCGGTGAAGCCGCGACAGGTGATCGACAACTGGATCCGCACCACCCCGTACCGCAACCTGATTCCGGTTTCAGCGTCGGCTCGCGAAATGGAGCTTTACCTGTCCGACTTCGGCGCCCTGCTGATGATGCTCAGGGCCGCGCACGGTGCCTCCGGTTCCGAGTAAACCGCATCGCCACACCATCCACCCGCCCGAGAATATCGACTTCGGACGGCTCAAAAACCTCGGGTTTGACGTGCGAGGAAGGGTGCGGTTGAAGGATGATCTGCTCGCCCGCCGTCGCGCACCATCCACACAGATAACCGCGGCGATGTTCGAGGAAGTAGATGGGGCGGTCCCAATCGCTGGTCCAACCGTCGGCCGCGATTTTGCGATCGCTTTCATCGATCAGCACCAGCGAGCCCGGATGAAGGATGGGGAACATGGTCCAGTCGTCGGTGCCGATCAGGCCATAACGATGCGCCTTGAGATCGATGCCGTTGAACAGAACGAGCGGCAGCCGTCCCCATTTCTGGATCATTCGGCTGAGAAACACGGTTTTCCGGAAATCGAACGTCGGGTCGAGCGCCAGGGGCAGAAGAGCGTCACTGCCGTTTTCAGGGGCCAATTTTACGAGGTGGGTGCGATCGATATCGATGGTTCTCGCGTCGACTCCGATCGAACCGAGACTGATGCCGTACCACTCGAGCACCTCGGCCAGTTCTAAACGATAGATCGCGCACAAAGAGTAGATCCGGTAAATTGAAGGAATGGTCCCTTTGTTTTCGATGTCAGCAAGCCGGCTGAGCGCCACCGCGAACTCGTCATTCTTGTGCCGCGCGGCAATGCCGGCGCTGGCTTCTTCGACATCGCGGTAGCGAAGTCCGAGGCGCTCCCGGACCTGTTTGAGTTTCTGGCCCGCGTTGTCGGTACTGAGATCTCGGCCGGGCGGGTCGTGCCGGCCAGTAACGGTTTTGGCCATGTGGGCTTCGGGGACACCGAACCTCGGATGAATTATAGCGACGCGTCGTTGAATTGGGCAAGGCGAGTCCCGGTTTGTGTTCCGAAATCGGAACATGGAATTAGAGCGGAGGGAGAATTGAGGATCATCGTCGGCATCAGCGGGGCTAGCGGATCGATCTACGGCTGGCGGCTGCTGGAGAAACTACGAGCTTCCGGAACCGTGGAGGTTCATGTTGTTCTGACTCGCGCCGGCGAGCGCACGGCGCACCTTGAAATCGGCAAATCAGCCGGGGATTTCCGGGCTCTGGCCGATTTTTGGTACCCGGTCGAAGACATCGGCGCGCGTATTGCGAGCGGCTCGGCTCAGATCGATGCCATGGCTGTCGCGCCATGCTCCATCCACTCCATGTCGGCCATCGCCACCGGAACGAGCGGCAATCTGCTGGTTCGAGCCGCCGACGTGACGCTCAAGGAGCGGCGGAGGTTGGTGCTCATGGTCCGGGAGTCTCCCTTTCATCTCGGCCATCTCCGCAACATGACGGCTCTGGCTGAAATGGGCGCCATCATCGCTCCGCCGGTGCCGGGCTTCTACAATCAGCCCAAGTCCGTCGAAGACCTTGTCGACCACAGCGTGGACCGCGTGCTCGACCTGCTCGGCGTGCCCGCTCCCGACGCCCAACGCTGGCAAGGCACGGCCCGTTCCAACAATCCGGATACAATTGCCAAGTGAGATCTTCCCGGCCGCGCCGCATCAAGCCCCTCGTCGCCTTTCAAGGCGAACCCGGAGCCTTCAGCCAGACCGCCATCCGGCAGTTCTTCGGCGATCGCGTCGATATCCTGCCCTGCCAGCGGTTTGACGAGGTCTTTCAGGCGCTTGCCGCCAAACGCGCGGCAGCGGCGGTGATTCCCATCGAGAACACGCTGCACGGATCGGTGCACGAAAATTACGATCATCTGCTGCACTTCGACTTCGAGATTGTCGCCGAAACGAACGTGCGGATTGTGCACAACCTGATTGCCTGTCCGGGAGTGCCGTTCCGCGCCGTGCGGCGGGTTTTCTCCCACCCGGTGGCGATCAACCAGTGTCTCGATTTCTTCGCAGCCCATCCGGCGATCGAGCGGGTTCCCTACTACGACACGGCGGGCAGCGTGAAGATGCTCATGGAAGAACATCCGCGCGACGCCGCAGCCATCGCATCGGCCCTGGCGGCGGAGATCTACGGAGCGCAAATGCTGCGGCGGTCGATTGAGGACGACCGGCGCAATTTCACCCGTTTTTTCCTTTTACGGCGCCGCGGCGAGCGGCTCGCGGTCTCACCCGGCAAGACCGGTGGTCCTGACTTCAAAACCTCGATCGTGTTCACGACGCGCAACATTCCGGGCGCGCTCTTCCGGGCGCTCAGCGCATTCGCCCTGCGTGACCTGAACCTGACGAAAATCGAATCCCGCCCGCTCCGCGGCAAGCCCTGGGAGTATCTGTTCTACCTCGACCTGATCGGTCACATGGAGGATCCGGCACTCAGCCGCGCTGTCGCGAATGTGGGCGAAATTGCCGACCTGTTGCGCGTGCTCGGCTCCTACCCGCGGGCCGCACACTAGGCGAGCGACTGCAGCAGTTTCACCGCGTCGCCGATATCGCGGATGCGCTCGGCCTGATTCTCGGCCTCGCGCTCGATATTGAGCGAACCACGGAATCCGATCTCGCGCAGCGTCTGCACAAACTTCGGAATTCCGACTGAGCCCTTGCCCAAAGGACGCTCGACGCCGAGGGCCCCCGGTTTCGACTTGTCGGGCCAATCGCCGTCCTTACAGTGGACCGAGGCCACGTGGGGCGCCAGCGTTTTCAACGCTTCAATCGGGTCGCCCGTTCCGTAGAGAATCATGTTGGCCGGATCGAAGTTAATACGCAAGTTGGGCCGGTCGACGTCCTTGAAGAAGTTGAGGAGGGTGGCGGCGGGTTCCTGCCCGGTTTCGAGCGCGAACGTCTGAAGGTGATGCGCCGCGTGGTCGCAGATGCGCCGCACCAGGTCGCGAACCGCGATGTAGTTCGGATGCGTGTGATCCTCGGGGACGAACCCGACGTGGCAGGCGATGCTGCGGACACCGAGGTAAGCGGCGAAGTCGCTCACGTCCTTAGTGCGCTGCTCGCGTTCGGCGCGCGTCGATTCCGGAATGAAGCCCACCGTGCGCTCGACCGTGGGGATGTCGGCGTAGTCCTCGCCAGTGTATGCGGCAAACACCGTGACAATCGAAAACTGTTCCTGCTCGATGGCGAGCCGCCAGTCGTTCTGAACCGTTTCGTTCAGCTCCATTCCTCCGGGAATTCCCAGTTGACCGCAGCGGACGCCGAGCGACTTGATCTCGGAAAGATGGTCGCGCTCGGCCCAGAACATTACGCCGATTTCCATCGGTTTGACAGGTTGCATTCGATTCTTTCTCCGTTCTTATTGCGTGCTTCGAGCATCAACCGGGCGAGTTTCACCGCGTCGGCGGACTCGCGCGGCGGGCAGATCTCCGGCTGCCGCCGGTTTCGGCAGCAATCGGCAAAATAGGCAATTTCCGCCGCGTAGCCGTCCTCGTTGCCGGGTTCGAGGGCTTGCATGGATCCGTCTTCGCTGTAGAGCGCCGGTTCGCGTCCGGTGGAGCTGTATTCGACCGTTCCGCGATCGCACACCACCGTATACTCCATTGAGAACGGATACGACTTGGGATGATGCCAGCCGCCGGTCACCAGCACGACCCCGCCGTGCGAATAGAAGAACTCGGCGTGAATCAAGTCGATGCCGCGCGCGGGATCTTCGTAGCCGGTCGCCTCGAGCGAGTGAGGTAGGCCGAACAGGTGGATGGCCATGTCGACGTCGTGAATCAGCAGGTCGAAGACGCCGCCGCCCGAAAGAGCCGGATTCTTGAGCCATCCGCCGCCCCATGCCGGAGCGGCGCAGCGCCGCCGGAACACAGCCGACCGAACGAGCCCAAGCCGCCCTTCCGCCATCGCTTCGCGCAACGCCCGGTAGGCGGGGAAAAAGCGCAGCACCTGAGCGGTCATCAGCACCACCCCGTGTTTGCCCGCTTCTTCGATCATGCGATCCGCCGCGTAGCCGTCGAGCGCCATCGGTTTTTCGACCAGGACGTGCTTGCCGCGCCGCATCGCCTCGATGGCGACATCGGCGTGCAGATTGGTTGGAAGACACAGGTCGACGGCGTCAACGCTTGGGTCGTCCAACAGGGCCTCAACCTCCCGGTAGCGGGCGATACCCGAGAAGTCCATCTTTTCTCCCGGACCGCCCAGATTGCCTTGAATCCCGGAAAGGTCGCCCGAAAGCGCCCGTTCATCGTTCGAGCAGACGGCCGCGAGTTCGACTCCGGGCACCTGCTGAAGCGCCTTGAGATGCGTGCTGCCCATGAACCCAAGTCCGACTACACCAAGCCTCATAAGAGGTCATTGTATGACGGAGTCAGCCGGAACGTCCGGGTCGCGGATTTTGAGTGCGAAGCTAGTCGAGCGACATGTTTACGACTTGGAACGTAAACCGTTCCGGAGGCAGTTCCGCGACAGGCGCCGGGCTCATCCGCGACCACGCATCATAGGCGCTGTCGGCGACGTTCTGGTTCAGGTAAAACAGAAACTGATCCGAACAGTAGCGGATGGGCGGCAACTGCCGGAAGGTCAGCCGCAATCCTACCGCGCGATGCAGGTCGACACCCGCGCTTTTGACCGCTTTGTCCTCGAGCAGCCGGACAAAACTGCTGCGCCCCGCGTGCGGCCATAAGTCCGCCCGCAGCAGGTTGCGAAGCTCAACCCTGGTTTCGAACGTCGTTTCGCATTGCCGGATCCACTCAAGAATGGAATCGCCCCACTTCCAGGTCTCGATCAGGTGCAGATATTGATCCACCAGGTTTACGGCGAGATCCATCCGGCGGCGCTCGATTTCGGCCTCGATCAGAGGATCGTCGACGGGCGCAACCGGCACCATCTCCTCGGTCTCGACGATGTTGTTGGCCACTCCCATCACACGGTCCAGGCTGCGGACCGGAGGCGCGGAATGAATGAGCAAGGGTGGAAGCTCGTGGGTTTTGGTCCCAGGCAGTTCGATAAACTTGCGGTCACCGATGATGTCCATAAACCTGCCCTCTCTAGAGGTGTTATCGACAACAGGGTCTTTTTGCTTGACCCCTATTGTATGGATGACCGCCGCGGCGTTCAAGTTACGTTAGTACTTTTTCACCAAATTTGGCAGCACGAGCCCGGGAGTGCTAGGCCAGCCCGAGGTCGCGTTTGTACCATTCGAGCGTCAGTCTCAGGCCTTCTTCGAAGCTGAATTGAGGCGCATGACCGAGTTCGGCGTGCGCGGCGGCCGTATCGGCTTGCGAATCCCGAACGTCGCCTTCGCGCGGCGGGCCGTATTGCGGCGGGATCTGCACTCCTTCGATCCGCTGCAACAAATCCCAGATAAAGTTCAACGAGTAGCGGCCGCCATTGCCGGCATTGTAGGTTTTACCGGAACAAATTGCCGCATCCGCCCGGGCGGCTTTGACCACCAGGCCGGCCACGTCTTCGACGTAAGTGAAATCGCGTGTCTGCTCGCCGTCGCCGAAAATTGTCGGCGATTTGCGTTCGATCACGCAGCGCATGAAGATCGACAGAATTCCGGAGTAAGGACTGCCCGGATCCTGCCGCGGTCCGAATACGTTGAAGAAGCGCAGCGATACGGTCTCCAGACCAAAGCACGAAGCGAAGACGCTCGCGTAGTACTCGCCCATGAGCTTTTGCGCCGCGTAGGGGCTCTTGGGGTTAGGCTTCATCGTTTCAACCTTGGGCAGCACCGGCGTGTCGCCATAAGCGGAAGACGATGCCGCGTACACCACGCGTCGAACCCCGGCTTCGCGGGCGGCGTTGAACACGTTGAACGTTCCGTCGATGTTGGTGGTGTGGGACGGAACGGGATCCTTGATCGACCGCGGAACCGATGGAATGGCGGCCAGGTGATAAACGACTTCGGCGCCTTCGAACGTTTTGCGGACCGCATCGTAATCGCGAATATCCACCCGGTGCAGCGGGACCTCAAGGCCCGCTAAATTGCGCTCGTAGCCCGTGGCGAGATTGTCGAGAACCTCCACCTGGCCCCCCGCCGCGAGCAGCGCGCGGACCAGTCCCGAGCCAATGAATCCGGCCCCCCCAGTCACTATAGATTTGCTCATCTTGGGATTTTTTCGATCTCCGATTCCAGATATCTCAGCGACTCGGCGGCAATTCGCTCGCCGCCCGGCGAAAAATCGAAAGCTTCAAGCGAAACCCATCCTTCGTAGCCGCGGCGGCGCAACACTTGCAGCACCGGCTTGAAATCGTAATCGCCCTGTCCGCAATGCCGGCCGTCGGTCTCGTTCACGTGCACGTGCCGGATATATTCGAAGTAGCGGTCGACGATCGCCGAATGCGGCTCGGCTTCATCCACGGCGTTGTGCGTATCGAACATGGTGCGGATCGATGGAGCCTGGATGCGCCGGACGATGCTCACCGCTTCGGCGAGAGTATTGACGACGTCTGATTGGTTAAGCGGCAGCGCTTCAACCAGTACGGTGACGCCGCGTTCAAGCGCGTGCGAAGCTACTGAGGCCAGGCCTTCTTCAAACCGGGCTGCTGCTTCCTCGCGCGTCGCTCCGCCGGTGGTGGAACGCTGCTTGGGAGAGCCGAACACCATGACCCCTCCGCCCAGGTCTGAGCAGAGGTCGATCAGGTCGCGGATATGATTCCAGCTTTTCTCGCGCAAGGCGTTGTCGGGCGTAGTGACATGCAGGCCCGCGGGAGAGACCATCAGCCAGTGCAGCCCCACAAACTGCAGGCCTTCGCTCGAAATGATGGCGCGATACTGGCGTCGTTGATCGCTTGAAATATCGCGCGGCGATTCGGCCAGGGTGAACGGCGCAATCTCGATGCCGGTGTAGCCGATGGAACACATCGACTTGCATGCATCGTGAAATGCCCAGCCCTGATACGCTTCGTTGCAAATTGCGTGACGGAATTCCATCCAATTTCAGTGTAGTGAGTCGGCGATCACATGCACAAACTTCGGTTCGGCGGCGGGCGATCCAAACAGCGTTTCCTCGAAGCTGCCGAAACCGAAGCGGCGAATCATTCCGCCGAGCGCCGCGCGCGGCAGTTGGGCCAGGTCGCGCACGCCGAGTTCGAAAAACGGCCGGCTGGCGTTCACGATTCCGGCCACGGTCTGGTTGCCGACGATGAGGTCGATGAATGAAATCTCGCCGTATGCGCGCCTGGCCCCGAGCGTAATTAAGACGCCGCACGCGCCGAGATTGCCGAGCGCGGCAAGAGCGACCTCCGCGGAACCGGTGGCTTCGACGATAACGTCGAAGCGCCCTTCCAAAGCCCGCGTGTAGCGGACGCCGCAGGTCTCGAGCATCGCCCGGCGCGGGTGATCTTCGGGCTCGCTCGAGTATACGGTCACTTCGTAACCGCGCAAGCCGAGCACCATCGCGGTGAGCAGACCGATGGACCCAAGGCCCAACACGAGCGCCTTGCGTCCGTCGCTTTGCCGCAGCTCGGCAATCCGCTCCACGCTTTTTTCGACAACGCTCAAGGGTTCGAGCAGCACGGCAAACGGCAGTAGAGAGTCCGGCACGCGAACCAGATCCGCGGCGTCGTCCACGGCGAACTCAGCGTAGTAGCCGTCGAGCCCGAAAATGCCCCGCTCAGCGTACCCGCCCGTGAGACAGAGATCGCTCCGTCCGCGCGCGCACGACGAACAGCAAGGCGCGCAGTTTCGTCGCACGGTGGGCACCACCCAATCGCCCGGCGCGAGCGTCTCGACGCCGTCGCCGCAGGTGACCACCTGAGCGAGGGCCTCGTGCCCCAGTACGATGCGCCGGCGATCGCCTGGTCGCGGCATCAGCCCGAAGCGGACCAGTTCGCGATCGGTTCCGCAGATGCCCACTTCATGAACGCGCAGCAGCGCCTGGTGGGACGGCGGGGCCGAGGGCTCGGGCGATTGTGCTTCCCTTAGTTCGCGGCGATCGAAATCAAGAACGAGTGACCGCATCGAGTTCCCGCGCGGGCGACGTTGCCTTCTCGCCCGACGGCGAGCGCCCGACGGCGATCAGCGATAGGCCTCGCCACGGAAACAGTCCATCGATGCGCCGCCACAGCCACACCGTTTTGTCGAACAGTTTCAAGGTGACCTTGTTGATCCTTTTCCGCCCGAGCACCGAACCGAACAGCCACCACGCCACCGTTCCCGCCCGATTCACCTGGTGCACACGTTCGAGCGTGAGCCCTTCAGCGGCAAACAGCCCGGCGATGTCGGCTTGAGAGAAGCGGCGTTTATGTCCGAGCGCCCGGTCCACGCTGCCGTAAAGCCCCGGCCCCTGCGGCACCAGCACCACCACAGAGCCGCCGGGATTGAGCCGTGACGCGCTTGCGTGCAGAACCTGCTGCGGACTGTCGGCGTATTCAAGCACGTTGAGGCAGAGCACGGTGTCGAACGTTCCATCGAGCGCGTCGTAATCGCCGGAATCGGCCGGATCGAGCCGGCAAACGCTCACGTTGGGCGTGCGCAGAAACCGGTTTCTCAGCGCATGCAGATAGAGCGGATCGCGTTCGGCCGCGACATAACGCAGTCGCTTGCCCATCAAACGTCCGCTTATGTTGCCGATGCCGGCGCTCAGTTCGAGCACGGTGTCGCCGATGTGCTGCCGGACAATGCGCGATACCCAGGCCAGGTACTGCGGAGTGCCGGTGAGATTGTTGAGCAATCCGCGTCCGTACGGTTCGATGTACAGATCGTCGATGAGCCAGAAGTAGAGCACGACGCCGAGCGCCTTCACGCCGTCCTTCCAGCCGATCTTCTTCCCTTCCTCGTAGGTGCGGCCGTGGTAGCTGATGGGCACCTCGTAGATGCGCAGTTTGCGCTTCGAGCACTTCATGGTGATCTCAGGCTCGAAGCCGAAGCGGTCGGAACGGATGGGGATGCTTTTGAGCAGATCCGTCCGGAACACTTTGTAGCAGGTCTCCATGTCCGTCAGGTTCAGGTTCGAGAACATGTTCGAGACCAGCGTCAGAAACTTGTTGATCATCGAATGCCAGAACGGCAGAATGCGGGTCTGCGAGCCGGCCAGGTAACGCGAGCCGAAAACGGCATCGGCGCGCCCGTCGAGCAAGGGTTGCAGCAGAACGGGGTACTCGCTCGGATCGTACTCGAGATCGGCGTCCTGAATCAGGGAGAAGTCGCCGGAGGCTTTCTGAATGGCCGTGCGCACCGCGGCGCCTTTACCCTGGTTCTTCTCGTGCCGGAACAGGCGAATGCGGTCGTCGGAGGCGGCGAACCGCTGAAGAATGTCCCAGGTGCCGTCGGTTGAGCAGTCGTCGACGATGATGAGTTCCCGGTCCATATTTTCGGGCAGGGGCGCAGCCAGTACGAGCGCGAGGCTGCGCTCAATAACGGTCCGCTCGTTGTAGACGGGAATCAGGATGGAAAGCAGCAACTCTTTATTATTGTGGACCGTGGCAGAGGTGCGCAACGCCGCAGGCGCGGGCCCTTCAACTGAAACGCAGCCGTCATACACCGGATCGGTGTTTCTGGCGATACTGAAAGCACGTGCGAGTTCTGGGATTCATCTTTTTCCTCGGCGCTATTTTCTTTGCCCAATCGTTGTTGGCCGAGGAGGAAGCGGGCGAACAACGCTGGCTCTTTCAGTGGCAGGCGACCTCCATTGGGCAGTTGCACGGCCAGTTCCGCGCCCCCTACACCGGCGCCAACAGCCTGCAGCCTTACCCCGAACGGGCTGTCTCACTCACCTCGACGATCTATCTCGGTTTCCGCCTCGATCACGACACGCAGGTCTTCATCAATCCGGAGCTTGCCGGCGGACGCGGCTTCAGCAACGTAACCGGCCTGGCCAACTCCCACAACGGTGAACTGCCGCGCGTGGACAGCGCAACGCCGAAACCTTACTTCGCCCGCGCCTACATTTCGCACGACTTCGGATTCGGCAGCGAACGCGAGCAGGCGCAAGCCGATTCCGACACCCTCGCCGGTTCGAGGCCGATGAACCGCTACACCATCGCCGCCGGGCGCTTCACGCTCACCGACTTCTTCGACGACAACCGCTACTCGCACGATCCGCGCACGCAATTTATGGGTTGGGGCGTTATGTACAACGGCGCTTGGGACTATCCGGCTGACGTGCGCGGCTACACTTGGGGCATTGTGCATGACGTGCATCTGCGCGATTGGTCATTCCGCCTGGGCAGCGGCGCCGAACCACGCGTCGCCAACGGACTCCGTTTCGACCGGCGGATTCTACGCAATCGCGGCGATGTGGGCGAAGTAGAGCGCCGGTTCAAGATCAACGGGCGCGACGGAACGGTCCGCGTTCTCGCTTACCGGAACCGCGCCAACGCCGGCACCTACGCCGATGCCATCCGGCTCGCGCAAGGCACCGATCAAGCTCCCGACGTCACGCTCACACGCCGCAACGGCACCGTCAAATACGGTTACGGACTGAGCGCCGACCAGGAAGTTGCCGAAGGAATCGGCGTCTTCACGCGCGCGGGCTGGAACGACGGCCAAACAGAGAGTTTCGCCTTCACGGCCATCGACCGTCTTTTCGAAGCGGGCGTTTCGGTAAACGGTGCACGGTGGCGGCGGAAGAAAGACACCGCGGCCAGCGTCTACACGGTGGCGGGACTTGCGCCGGTCCACGCCGACTATCTCGCGCGCGGCGGTATGGATTTCATCATCGGTGACGGGCAATTGAATTATGGGACCGAGCGAATCTGGGAGTCGTACTACAGCACGCCGTTATTCAAAGGCTTCGTCGTGACGTTCGACCTGCAGTACATTGTGAACCCCGGCTTCAACCGCGACCGCGGTCCCCTCTGGGTGCCCGGACTGCGCCTGCGCTTGAACTACTGAGATCCGGGCAGGGCGATCACTTCCACCGCAAAGCTCGCTTCGAGACCCGGCAATCCTTCCATCAGGACGGTGCTCACCACCGGAGGCCGGTCCTTCGAAAAGAATGCCGGCTGAATGCTGCGAACCCGGCCGGCGGTTTCCGCATCGAGCGGGTACACGTTGGCCGCGACCACATTGCGGTAGCTCGTTCCCGCCGCTTCAAGCGTGCGTCCGAGCCGCTCAAAGGCGAGTCTCACGTCGGATTCAGCGTTGCGAAAAGCGAGTTGAGCGCCGGTCAGGATCACCCGCGATGCCGGCAGGACCGCCACATGGCCGTTGTCGCGCATCGTGACTCCGGCGCCCGAGGGACGCTCGAGCGCAGCTACGGTCTCGCAGGTGACAGAGGTGCGGACCGGCAATCGCTGCAACTGCACGATATTCACCGCAGCGGCGGGAAACGCCGCCGCGACTTTGGCTCGAACTCCCGCATGATCGTCGAGCGAAGGCAGGTAGCAGGTGGCGCGCAGCACACGTCCCCCGCTCAGTTGAAGCGAGCCGAGCGCCGCCTCCACCTGTTCAATCGTCATAGCCTCGAGCAGCGCGACTCCGTGCGGGGTCACCGCTTTCTTTTCAACCGAAGTCGACTCGATCACAACCTGCGCACCTTCGAGCGGAAGCGCGCCCGCCTGCACGGTGGTGAGCGCCGGCAGGGGAAGTTTGCGGTCGGTGAACGTCTCGCTGACGATCGTCGGGACGCGGCGCATGTCGCCCGTCCCGGCGACAAACGCTCGGAGCTTGACAATCGTCCCGCGATTCTCGCGAAGCAGGTACTTGAGCGCGTCGCGCACCTGCGCTGAAAGCAGGCCCTTGGGCGACAGCGGAGCGACGCGGAAGCTCAGGCGGTCCGTATCGGCGGTTACCGATAGCGGCGGGTCTTTGAGCACCGGCAGGGTTTGCGTCACGGGCTCTTCGTCTTTTTTCTTCTTCTTCGCCGCCGAAGCCGGCGGAATGAGCCAACTGCAAGCGAGGGCCGAAACGGTGAGCGCCGCAAGCAGATAACGTGTCCGCATGTCGATTCTTGGCCCGATTGTATCAAGAACGGGTGGGTTGTTGCGGATCATCCAATCTGGTAAACTTCAGGAGGATTGGCATGATCGAGCGACTCGAATTGGATGAGCATTCCGCAACGCCGCTCTACCGGCAAGTGTACGATTCTATTCGGTTGCAGATCCTTGGGGGCAAGTTGGGCTATGGGCAGCGGCTGCCTCCAACCCGCGAATTGGCTGGCCAACTTGGACTGAACCGAACAACCGTATCGGCCGCGTACGAGCTACTCGAGTCGCACGGGCTGATCAGCGGGCAGGTCGGTCGCGGGAGTTTTGTCGCCTGGCGCGGCGAGCCGGAATCAGTCAGCGAGATCAGCTTTGCCGCTTCGCGCCCGTCCGAGTTGCTGTTTCCGCTTGAAGAATTCCGCGAGTGCTGCCGCGAAGTGATTTCCGGGCCCGAGGCGCTGTCGATCCTTCAATTGGGCGCAAGCACCGGATATGCGCCGCTACGCCACTACCTGCTCAACGAGGCTCGTCTGCGCGGCAACGCCACTGAGAATGACGAAGTAGCGGTGACCAGCGGTTGCCAGCAGGCGATGGATCTGCTCGCGCGGACCCTGCTCGTGCCGGGCGACGTCGTGCTGGTGGAAGACCCGGTTTATCCGGGGCTGCGGAATGTCTTCGCCGGCGCCGGAGCGCGGTTGATCGGAGTGCCGGTAGGCGAAACCGGCGTGGACCTTGCAACCTTGGCGCGCCATGCCCGGCAGGAACGTCCGCGGCTGATCGTGCTGACCCCGAATTTTCAGAATCCGACCGGTACGACGATGCCGCTCGCGACTCGCCGTGACGTGCTGCGCGTTGCCCGCGAGGCCGGCGCGACGATTGTCGAGAACGACATTTACGGCCCGCTGCGGTATGAAGGCGACGCTCTGCCGACGCTCAAGAGCCTGGACTCGGATTCGACCGTCGTGCTCCTCGGCAGTTTCTCGAAAATCGCTTTCCCGGGGCTCCGTGTGGGATGGCTGGTCGCGACCCGCACCCTGATTCGCAAGATCGCCGAGGCCAAGCAGTGGTGCGACCTGCACACCGATCAGCTTTCGCAAGCCGTTCTGCTGAGGTTCGCGCAATCCGGGAGGCTGGCCGATCATCGCGAAAAGATGCTCGCCGCGGGAAGAGAACGGCTGCGCGCCGCCATCGAAGCCTGCGAGCGCGAGCTGCCGCCCGGCGTGCGTTTCACGCGTCCGGAAGGCGGCATGAACCTGTGGGTCGAACTCGGCGAGGGCGTCGACGACGGCGAAATGCTCGCGCGCGCCCAGCGCTCGGGCGTTCACTATCTGCCTGGCCGTGCATTTAGCGCCGGGCGTGATCATACTGGCGCGCTGCGGATCAGCTTTGCCGGACTGTCTCCGGAGCTGATCGCGCGCGGAATGTCGATTTTGGGCGGTATTTTTCGCGAGGAACTGGAACGCGTGCGGCATCAGGCCGCGCGCGAACCCCAGCCGGCCCTCGTGTAGCAGATCACTGGGAAGAGGAGAGAGAACAATGTTCATGGACGATCAGTTTCGATTGAATGTGGGTCTCGCCGAGATGCTCAAAGGCGGCGTGATCATGGACGTCACCAACGCGGAACAGGCGAAAATCGCCGAAGCATCCGGCGCCGCCGCCGTCATGGCGCTCGAGCGCGTGCCGTCCGACATCCGGAAAGAAGGCGGGGTGGCGCGCATGGCCAATATTCGCGTGATCCGCGAGATCCAGGCCACCGTTTCCATTCCCGTGATGGCCAAGGCGCGCATCGGCCATTTTATGGAAGCGCGCGTCCTTGAGGCGCTCTCAGTCGACTTCATTGACGAAAGCGAAGTGCTCACGCCCGCCGACGAAGAGCACCACATCGACAAGCGCAAATTCAAGGTGCCGTTTGTCTGCGGCGCGCGCAACCTGGGCGAGGCGCTCCGCCGCATTGCCGAGGGCGCGACGATGATCCGGACCAAAGGCGAAGCCGGCTCGGGCAACATCGTGGAAGCCGTGCGCCACATCCGGACCATCGTCAAGGAAATGAAGCAGCTCACCGTGCTCGGCAAGGAAGAACTGGTGGCCGAAGCCAAAAAGCTGCAGTCGCCGCTCGAACTGGTGGAGTGGGTGGCCGAGCACGGCAAGCTGCCCGTGCCGAATTTCTCGGCCGGCGGAATCGCCACACCCGCCGATGCCGCGCTGGTCATGCAATTAGGCGCTGAAGCCGTGTTCGTCGGTTCGGGCATTTTCAAGAGCGCCGATCCGGAAGCGCGCGCGAAAGCAATCGTCAAAGCGGCGACCTATTACAACGATCCGGTGAAACTGCTCGAGGCGAGCGAGGAACTCGGCACCGCCATGCCCGGGCTCGATGTTTCGAAACTGCCCGAGAGCGAACTGCTGCAGACCCGCGGTTGGTAATGCCTCGTCCGAAAAAGGTCGGGGTACTCGCGCTGCAAGGTGACTTTGAAGCACATCGCAAGGCGCTCGCCCGCGCGGGCGCCGAAGCGGTGGAGGTGCGCACAGGCGCCGAGCTCGCAGCGGTGGATGGCCTGGTGATTCCGGGCGGCGAGAGCACCACGATGCTCAAGCTCATGTCGGTTGAGAACCTGGTGGAGCCGGTGCGCGAGTTCGGCCGCTCGAAACCGATCTTCGGCACCTGCGCCGGCGCGATTCTGCTGGCCCGAGAGGTTTCGCATCCGGCCCAGGAGTCGCTCGGGCTGATGGACATCGGTATCGAACGCAATGCTTACGGGCGGCAACTCGATAGCCGCATCGCCCACATTCAGCCCGATGGGCTGGAGGGCGAACCGGTGGAAGCCGTGTTTATCCGCGCTCCGATTATCCGGCGTGTGGGAGAAGGCGCCCGCGTGCTTGCGCGCTACAACGGCGATCCGGTTCTCGTGGAACAGGGCCTGCACCTGGTGGCCACGTTCCACCCGGAACTCACGCCCGACGCGCGGGTACACGAATTATTCGTACAGAAGATTGAGGTCTAGCGTTCAGCAGCCAGATGCAGACCTTTGTGGATGGCGTATAGCGCCAGTTCCAGCCGGTCCGACACGCCCAGCTTGTCGAAGATGTTGTGCAGGTGGTTCTTCACCGTCTGCTCGCTGATGAACATCTTCTCGGCCATTTCTTTATTCTTGTAACCCTGCGCGACCAGAGCGACGATCTCGCGCTCGCGCTGGCTGAGCGGCGAACGTTCGCGACCCTTGCCGCCCGTAGCCGTCAGTTCGGCAGGCGACGAGAACTGGCGCATCACGGCAGCCGTCGTATGCGAGTCGAGCCAGATTTCGCCCGAGTTCACCTTGCGGATACTCTTGACGATCAGGTCCGGCGCCGTCTGCTTCAGCACGATGCCCGAACAGCCGAGTTTCATCGCCTGCACGAACTCGTTCTTGTCCTCGGAAGCTGTCAGAACGATGACACGAGTGGCCTTGTTCGACTGCTGAAGAGCCTGCAACGCGGAGAGCCCGTCGAGATTCGGCATCCGGAGGTCAAGCAGCAGAACGTCCGGCTCGAGCTCCTGCACTTTCTCGAGCACCTCGCGGCCGTCGCCCGCCTCGCCCACCACATCGAGATCGTCTTCAAGCGCCAGTAGCTTTTTGAGCCCGTCCCGGACAATCGGGTGGTCGTCCGCGATCACGATACGGATGTTCCGCTTTCGTTTCTCAACCGGCTCTTCTTGGTTTTCCACGTTTTCAACGTTCTCGACGTTATCTACGGGCAGGATGCCATTCGTCATACGTTTTCCTCAGCTCCGACTCGATTGTAAGTGGTTCTAGTACTCTGTTCAATTCAGGTATCCGCAACGAGGCGGCTGCAGATTCACCCTATTTCTTACTTACGGTTACCGGAGTTTGGACTAGGGTTGTCCACTCATTTCGCGCTCTCCTGGTCACTGTTAGGACCTGATCTGTCCGCAAGAGCATAGTACCAAATCTAAAGCCCGGCTACACGAACCGGTACGGAGGCAACGTACTAGCCGGAACCTGTGTTAAGATTCGCTGAGGCTTGCGCATGAGGCTGAAACATTTGTTACTGGCGGCGTTTCCAACAGTGTTCACTCTCGCGGGTGCCCCTGCTACCGGGCCGGCGGTAGGAAGCATTGTCCCGGCATTCAAACTCTCGGACCAGAACGGCCAACCGCAGACACTGGCGTCCATCGCGGGTCCGAAAGGCGCCATGCTCGTTTTTTATCGGTCCGCCGATTGGTGACCGTTCTGCAAAGGGCAACTCGTGGAGTTGCAGGAACGTCTGGAGGATTTGCGAAAGCAGGGCTTGGGCGTCGCCGCCATCAGCTACGACCCGGCTTCGGTGCTGAGCAGTTTCGCCACCCGCAAGAACATCACGTTTCCCCTGCTGTCGGACCCCGGTTCGCAAGTCATCCGCGCCTTCGGCATCCTCAACACCACCGTGCCCGCCGATAGCCCGGCCTCCGGAGTGCCGTATCCAGGAACTTACATTGTCGACCCGAAAGGCCGGGTTGTCGCCAAGTACTTCGAGGACGATTACGTGGAGCGGTACACCGCGTCCTCCATCCTGGTCCGTCAGTTCGGCGCGGCAGCGGGTGCGGCGCACACCACCACCGAGACCAAGCACCTTCGCCTGTCCTCAGCCGCCAGCACGGACCACGCCATCGCCGGACAGCGCATCTCGCTGACGCTCGACATCGAGCTCAAGCCCGGCATGCACGTCTACGCACCGGGCGTCGAAGGCGGCTACATCCCGATTGATTGGAAAATGGAGGGCGCTCAGCCGGCCGAATATCCGCCCGCCCGCAAGCTCCACCTTCCCGCAATCAACGAGACCGTTCCGGTCTACCAGGGCAACTTCCGCCTGGTTCGCGACTTCACGCTGCCCAAGACGACCAAGCCGGGCGACTTCTCAATTGAAGGGACACTTCGTTATCAGGCCTGCGACGACCGGATGTGCTACAACCCGGTAAACGTCCCACTCCGTTGGACGCTTCGCGTCGAACCAATGGACCGTCAACGGGCCCGTTAACCCTCCGCGAAACGCCGCCTCTGCGCCAGGATCACACTGGCATGGAAAGTCGCGCAAAGTTTCTGGGACATCCCGTTCACCAGCAGCTGATCGTTTTTCCCCTCGGATTGCTCGCCATGGCTGTGATCTTCGACCTGATCACGATCGCCAAAGGAGATCCCATCTGGACCGAGACCGCCTTCTACATGATCGGCGCCGGTCTGGTCACCGGGCTGATTGCCGCCGTTTTCGGGCTAGTGGACTGGTTGGCGATTCCCGGCAACACCCGGGCGCGGCGCATCGGAGCGGTACACGGGATTGGGAATGCGGGCGTGTTGTTGCTGTTTGCGGCAAGCTTCTGGCTGCGCTGGCCCGCACCGGCGTCCGCCACAGTGTGGGCGTATCTTCTTTCTTACTGCGGCGCTGGTGTGGCCCTGCTCACCGGATGGCTGGGCGGTGAACTGGTATCGCGGCTCGGAGTGGGCGTGGACGACCACGCTGGGCTGAACGCGTCAAATTCGCTTGCCAAAAACGCCCGGCACGGAACCCATCCGCATCCCCGGTCGTTGTAAGGCGCTCAATACGCCTACGCCAGCGTGTTGATCGAACCAGTGCGCTGCGCTTCGAAGCCGCGAATGGCCGGTTCCTGCTGAAGGATGTAGCCCAGTTCGTCTACGCCTTCGAGCAAGCAGTGCCGTGAAAAACCATCCACCGGAAACTCAACTTTGCGGCCGTCCGGCAGCTCGAGTGTGCACGAAGCGAGGTCGATCTTGAGCACGGCCTCGGGATGCGCGAACAGCCAGGCATGAACGTCCTTGGGAACCACGAGAGGCAGCAGGCCGTTCTTGAGCGAATTGCCTTTGAAGATGTCGGCGAACGAGGTCGAGATGACCGCGCGAAAGCCATACTGAGTCAGCGCCCAGGGTGCGTGCTCGCGCGACGATCCGCAGCCGAAGTTATCGCCGCCCACCAGGATCTTCCGGGTCTTGGCTTCGGCGCCGTTCAAGACGAAGTCGGCCTTGGGTGAACCGTCAGCTTCATAGCGCCAGTCATAGAAAAGCTGGTCGCCCAGGCCGTCTTTCGAGATCGTCTTCAGAAACCGGGCCGGAATAATCTGATCCGTGTCGATGTTGTCCACTCCGAACAGGACCATCTTGCTTTCAAACGGAGTAAATTTCGTCATCCGAGTAACGTCCTCACGTCGGTCACAACGCCGGTGACGGCGCTGGCTGCGGCGGTGAGCGGGCTTGCCAGGAATGTGCGTCCGCCCTTGCCCTGCCGTCCTTCGAAATTGCGGTTGCTGGTCGAGACGCTGTACTCGCCAGGCTGAAGTTGATCGCCGTTCATTGCAATGCACATGGAACAGCCGGCTTCACGCCACTCCGCTCCCGCCTCGCGGAACACCTGGTCGAGCCCCTCGGCCTGCGCCTGGCGCTTGATCTCCTGCGAACCCGGCACCACCAGCACGCGGACCTTCGGATTCACCTTGCGGCCCTTGAGCACGCTCGCCGCCGCGCGCAGATCGTTCATGCGCGAATTGGTGCAGCTACCGATGAACACCACGTTGATCGGCTGTCCGGCGAGCGGTTTGCCCGCCTCGAGATTCATGTAGCGCAGCGCCTTTGAAAGCGAATCGCGTTCCAGCGGATCGGACACAGAAGCCGGATCCGGCACGGCGCCGCTGATCGGCATGCCCATGCCCGGATTGGTGCCGAAGGTGATCATCGGCTCGAGCGCGTTCGCGTCGATCGTGATCGAGTGATCGTAAACCGCGCCCTCGTCGGTGGGCAGGGTGCGCCACCGCGCTACCGCCGCGTCCCAATCGGCGCCTTTGGGCGCATACTTGCGTCCGGCCACAAACTGATAGGTCGTATCGTCCGGCGCGATCAGGCCCGCTCGCGCGCCCGCTTCAATCGACATGTTGCAGACGGTCATTCGCTCTTCCATCGAAAGAGCGCTGATGGCCGAGCCGCGGTACTCAAACACACATCCGGTTCCGCCGCCGATGCCTACCCGCGCGATGAGCGCCAGAATGATGTCCTTGGCCGTCACGCCCGGCTTGAGCGCGCCGTCAACCCGCACTTCGTAGGTGCGCGACTTTCTCTGCAGCAGGCATTGGGTGGCCAGCACGTGCTCCACTTCGCTCGTGCCGATGCCGAAGGCGAGCGCGCCGAACGCGCCATGCGTCGCGGTGTGCGAATCGCCGCACACCACCGTCATGCCGGGCTGCGTCAACCCCTGCTCGGGACCGATGACGTGCACGATACCCTGATTCTCACTTTGAAAACCAAAATACGGAATGCCGAACTCACGGGCATTGGCTTCGAGTTGCGCCACCTGCGCCGCGGCCACCTGATCGACGATGGGGAGCGTGCGCGAAGTGGTGGGCGTCGAGTGGTCGACGGTGGCGAAGGTCAGGTCGGGCCGCCGCACCTTCAGTCCGCGCGCCCGCAGACCCGCGAACGCCTGCGGCGAAGTGACCTCGTGTACCAGATGCAGGTCGATATAGATCAGCGCCGGCGCGCCCGCCTGCTCAGCCACGACATGGCTGTCCCATACTTTTTCGATGATTGTCCGTGGTTTCATTTTTCCACTGCCTCACAAACTGCCTGGCCCACCTGCTCGGTTGTCGCCGGCGCGCCCTTGGGCTTCAGGTCGGCGGTGACGCGGCCGCTGTTGAGCACCGCCTCCATCGCGCGGCCCACTGTCTCGGCTTCCTTCTTCAATCCGAAACTGTACTCGAGCATCGCCGCCACCGAGCCGATCGCGCCCAAAGGATTGGCCTTGTTCTGCCCGGCGATGTCGGGGGCCGAACCGTGCACCGGTTCGTACAATCCAACCCAGGCGCCCGACGGCAATTGGTCCCCGATCGAGGCCGATGGCAGCATGCCGATTGAGCCGGCGAGAACCGCGCCTTCGTCGCTCAGAATGTCGCCGAACATGTTCTCCATCACCACCACGTCGAACTGCCGCGGGTTGAGCACCAGCTGCATCGCGCAGTTGTCGACCAGCAGGTGATTCAGTTCGACATCCGGAAACTCCGGCGCAATCTCGGTGACCACGCGCCGCCACAACTGCGACGTTTCAAGCACGTTCGATTTATCGACGCTCGTGACCTTCTTACGGCGGTTGCGCGCCAGGCTGAACGCCATGCGCGTGATTCGCGCAATCTCGGCGCGCGTGTAGGCCATGGTGTTCACGCCGCGCTCCTGGTCGCCCTCGCCGGAAATTCCGCGCGGCGTGCCGTAGTAGATTCCGCCCGTCAACTCGCGCACGATGATCATGTCGGCGCCGCGGACGAGATCGTTTTTGAGCGGAGACGAGTCGATCAGCGCTTCGTAGGTCTTCACCGGACGGAGGTTCGCGTAAACGCCGAGCGTCTTGCGAATGCCGAGCAACCCGCGCTCAGGCCGCTTGTCCGGCGGAGCGTTGTCGAATTCCGGCAGTCCGACCGCGCCCATCAGCGTCGCGTCCGCCTCGGTGGCGAGCTTTTCGGTCTCGGGCGGAAACGGATGGCCGGTCTTGTGAATCGCAATCCCGCCGAGCAATCCTTCGCTCAACTTGAGCTCGTGACCGAACTTCCGCCCGACGGTTTCGAGCACGCGGACCGCCTCACGCGTCACCTCGGCGCCGATGCCGTCGCCGGGCAAGATCAGTAGGTTCAGCTTCATCTTTTGTTTAAGAAACCCTAGTCGTTCGCAGCCGCCTGCGCCTGCCCCACAACATGATTGACGAGCGCGGTAATTTCGTCGTTGCGCACGCCCTTTTTCCGGTCGGCGAGCGTCGTGAAGCGGTGGTAGACCTCGTCAAGTTCCGCCTTGCTCAGAGTAAATCCGAGGTCCTTGCAGCGCTGATTGAGCGCATGCCGGCCGCTGTGTTTGCCGAGCACAAGCTTACTTTCCGGCACGCCCACCGACTTGGGATCCATGATCTCGTAAGTGGTCCGCTCCTTCAGATAACCGTCCTGATGGATGCCCGCCTCGTGCGCGAACGCATTGTCGCCGACGATGGCTTTGTTGGGCTGCGGTCCGAAAGTGATGATGCTCGACAGATGCTGGCTCGCCGGATATAACTGCTCGGTGACGATCTTGGTCTGATACGGCAGCGCGTCCTGCCGGACCTTGAACGCCATTACGATCTCTTCGAGCGAAGCGTTGCCCGCGCGCTCACCGATGCCGTTGATCGTGCATTCAATCTGCCGGGCGCCGGCTTCTACGGCGGCAATCGAGTTGGCGACGGCGAGCCCTAAATCGTCGTGGCAATGAACACTGACGATGGCTGTGTCGCCGAGCGCCCGCGCCATTCTTCCGATCAGGGCGCCGTATTCCTGCGGTACCGAATAGCCCGTTGTATCCGGCAGGTTCACGGTGCGTGCGCCCGCGGCTACCACGGCTTTCGATACCTGCTCGAGATAGTCCCAATCGGTGCGGGTCGCATCTTCGGCGGAGAATTCGACGTCCTCAACATACGTGCGCGCCAGTTCAACAGCCGCGACGGCTTCCTCGAGCACCTGCTGCCGCGACTTCTTCAACTTGTACTTCAGGTGAATGTCGCTGGTCGCGATGAAGGTGTGAATACGGGGACGTTTGGCGTGCTTGAGCGCCGATGCCGCCCGTTCCACATCCAGTTTGTTGGACCGGGCCAGTGCAGCCACCTGCACCCAGGGAAATTCGCGCGCCACCGCGTCCACCGCTTCGTAATCGCCTTCAGAAGCGATCGGGAAACCGGCTTCAAGAATGTCGACGCCCAGTTCGACAAGCTTGTTCGCCATCCCCAGCTTTTCATGAACCGTCATACTGCAGCCCGGCGATTGCTCGCCGTCCCGCAAAGTCGTGTCGAAGATGTACACGCGATTACTCATGGGTCCCGAGTTGCCCTCCCGCGGATGAGTGGTTGGCTGGTCAGCCTTCCCGTTTCACTATTATCCTGGGCCCATCACGAATTTAGCAAATTTATAATCTTCACCCGTAGTATAATCAACCTTGATGAAATAAGAACCGCTTATGGAACTCCATGCGTTGCGCGTATTCCTCACCGTCGCCACAGAGCGCAGCTTCTCGCGCGCGGGCGAGAAACTGCTTCGAACACAGCCCGCCATTTCCTTGGCAATTCAGAGACTTGAGAGTGAGCTGGGCGAGCGTCTGATCGACCGTTCGGGCAAGGACCTGCTGTTGACCGACGCCGGGCGCATCGTTCTCGAGTATTCGCGCCGCTTTGAAAACCTGCAAGCTGACCTCGAAAACGCACTAAAGGAACTGCGGGATAATTCGGCGGGCCGGCTATCGATTGGGGCAAACGAGTCCACCGCCCTCTACCTCCTTCGACACATCGAGCAGTATCGCCGGCTATATCCGAAGGTAAAAGTGCAGGTTCGCAGGAGCCTGTCGAGCAAAATCCCCTCGCAGTTGATCGATGGCGATCTCGAACTTGGCCTGCTCAGCTACGACCCTGAGGACGAGCGGGTGGTTTCATCGGTGATTTACACCGACCACCTGGCGTTCGTCATTTCACCCGCGCACCGGTTTGCCGGACGCGATGAGGTCGGCATCGCTGAACTCGGCATGGAAACGTTCATCGCTCACAACGTGATGTCGCCTTACCGCGCCGTGGTGATCAAAGCGTTTCAGACGCACAAAGTCGCGCTGAACATGGATGTCGAGATGCCCACCGTCGAAACCATCCGCAAGATGGTTCAGCGCAACGAAGGCGTGGCATTCCTCCCGCGTATGTGCGTGGAGCAGGAAATCACCAACGGCACCCTGCGGGAAATCAGGGTTCCGGAACTGAGCGTGGCTCGGGAAATCCGGCTCGCCCATCCTGCCCGCCGCGCGCTCAGCCATGCGGCAAAAGCGTTCCTCGATCTGGTTCGCGGCGAGCCATCATAAAACCGCATAAAACCGGGACAGCCTGAGGTGGCGAACTCGATTTCCCCAGCCCGGGGTGTCCCAAATGGTGATTTTGGCGAAATTCCGCGCAAAATGCGCGTTTCGACGGACTCTCCATTAGGAAGGACGGGGGCTAACCTCCCCCGACACTCGCTCCACGCTAACCGCCTATGAGGGGAGCTTTGACTGTTCTGCGAACCGAAGCATGCAAACCAGCGGGTCCGATGGGCCGAAGGTGAGGATCTGTTTCGAGAAAAAACATCGAATCTTCGATTTTTCGACCGGACGGGTGTCCCCGGAAGCGTTTTTTTGAGCGTGACTACTCAGGCTGTCCCTCACCACTACTCGGTTCGGTATACCTGGAACATCTCGGTGGTGAAGTAGCGCTCCATGCGGTCCGGAAAGACGGTGACGACGCGCGCGTGAGGATTGCCGAGCCGTTCGAAGGCGGTCACCGCCGCACAAAAATTCAGGCCCGAACTGGGTCCCACCGGGAACCCGCGCGCAATCAGCGCCCGCGCCGTGGCGATGGCTTCCGAATCATTGACCTCCACGGTCAGCAACTCCGGCATCTCGGATTCGCGGAAGATCGTCGAAATGCACTCGACGACGCCAGGGATACGGGCGCTGAAACTGCAGCACTCGATATCCGGCGCTCCGGTAAGATTCACCGGACGAGCCAGCACCGGCACCGGACGGCATCCACCGGCGCACAGCCCGCGATAGAGCCCTGTCAGCGTACCGCCGGTGCCCACGCCCGACACCACCGCGTCCACGACGCCACCCGGAATCTGATCCAGAATCTCGACCGCGGTGCCGGTGGCATGCGCCTGCGCGTTCTCGACATTTGAAAACTGCCGCGGCAGAAACCCGTCGCATTCCGCAGCTAAGCGCTCGGTCTCGGCCATCGCCCCGGCAATTCCGGCAGCCTTGGGAGTCAGGCGGATTTCGCCTCCGTAGGCGCGAATCATGAGCACGCGCTCGTTGCTCACGCCCTCCGGCATCACCGCAATGAAGCGCAACCCCATCTGCGAGCAGGCAAGCGCCATCGCAATGCTGGTGGATCCGCTCGAAGCCTCAATCACCGTGTCGCCTGCACGCAGACGTCCCTCGCGCCAGGCTTTCGACAGGATGTGCCGCGCGATGCGGTCCTTGGTGGACCCGCTTGGATTCAGAAACTCGAGCTTCGCCCAGATGGCTGGACCACCCGCGCTGAGCCGCACCGGCACCAATGGTGTCGGCGCCAGGCGGTTCAGATAGTAGCCTTCGCGATCCGGAATGGCGGCGATCATACCGGCAGCTTCCAGGGCTTGCGGTAGCGCCGCGTCACCAGTTGATTGGCTTCTTTATGATTCACCACGCGCTCGTGTGCATCGTCCCACTGAATGCGCGCGCCGGTCCGATAGGCGATGTTGCCGAGCAGCCCGCCTTTGGTGAGCTTGAAGCCGTACTCGATATCGCAGGTCGTCTTCTGCCGTGATTTGATGGCATCGAGAAATTCGCGGATGTGGCCCGGCGAGTCCGGTATGCTCTGCGGCGGCCGCTCGAACTGCTCCTGCTTCACGCCTTTAATGTAAAGCTCGTGCTTGTTGTAGTTGGTGACCAGCGTCGCATCCGAGCCCTCGAAGATCACACAACTGCCCATATGGTCGTAGCCCGGGCGTCCCCGCGGATGCAGCGTCCAGGTGAGCACCAGTCCCGGATATTCATAAAGCACTTCGAGCGTGTCCGGCGTTTCGGCATTATCGTCGGCCATCCATCGCCCGCCCACGGCCGCCACGCTTTTCGGCGCCTGCAAGTCGAGCGCCCAATACGCGACATCCGCGTAATGACACCAGAAGTCGATGAAATACCCGCCCGAATAATCCCAGAAATAGCGGAACGTGAAGTGCGAACGGTTCGGGTTGTAGGCGCGCTTCGGCGCGGGACCCAGCCAGAAGTCGTAGTCGAGTTCAGCCGGAGAAGACGTGTCCGCCGGCTTGCCGATGCTTTTCTCATTGCTCGTTAGCGCGCAGTAGACCCGGTTGATCTTGCCCAGCATGCCGGACTTCACGATCTCCACCACACGCCGGTAATTCGAAACGTCATTGTGAATGTGGTTGCCCATCTGGCTGACCCGTGAATGCCGTTGCTTGGCCTTCACCATCGCCCGCCCCTCGCCGATCGAGTAGCAGAGCGGCTTCTCGCAAAACACGTCCTTGCCTGCGTCGAAGGCATGGATGGCGGTCAGCGCGTGCCAGTGGTCGGGCGTCGCCACCATCACGGCGTCGAGATCCTTGGTCTCCACAAGCTTGCGGAAATCCCGAAAAACAGCGGGCTTCTGCCCTTGCTGCTTTTCGACCAGAGCCGCCGCGCGGTCGGCGTGCGTCTGGTCGACATCGCAGACCGCCGCCGCCACCACGTCCGGGTGCTTCATGAAGTCGCGCAGACGGCCCGTACCCATTCCGCCCACACCGATGAAACCAACCCGGATGCGGTCGCTCGGCGGCACGCCGCCAAGCGCCTTCCACGCCGCCGCTGAAAATCCGCCCGCCGCGCCTTGCATCAATCTTCGCCGGCTCAATTCGGTCATTCGCGTTCACCTCGAATTAAGCAGCATAGCAGTGACGGATTTGAAACGGATGGAATGGATAAAATCATTTTCGAAAGCCTGTACCTGTTCGGCCACCCTCGGAACGTCTATCTGAATATTCCTCAACATGGAAACACTGGCACCAGAAATTGCCGCTGCCTCTGATTACGCGGCCCACGTCAACCCGCAATGGTTGCGCCTGCTCGAAATTCTTCAGATGAACGAAACTTACGAGCACTGCGCGGGCGTCGAACTCCACACCGCAAGCGGCCGCACCATCCTCGATTTTCTTTCGGGTTACTGCGTTTACAACACCGGTCACAATCATCCGCGAATCATCGCGTCCATTAAGGACGAACTTGACCGCCGCGGTCCCGCCATGTTGCAGAGTCACGTGCCCGCGCTCGCCGGCACGCTGGCCCGGCGGTTGTGCACGCTCGCCGGCAAGCCGTATGAGAAGGCGTTTTTCGCCTGCTCCGGAAGCGAGGGCGTGGAGGGCGCGATCAAGTTCGCCCGCAGACGCACCGGCCGCACCGGAATGCTGTATGCGAACGGTGCGTTCCACGGACTCACCTGCGGAGCCCTCTCGCTAATGGGCGACGGCTTCTGGCGCGACCGCTTCGGCCCGATGCTGCCGTCCACCGACGGCGTGCCGTTCGGTGACCTCGATGCCTTGCGCGCACGCCTCGCCACTCGCAATTACGCCGCCTTCTTCGTCGAACCCGTGCAGGCCGAAGCCGGAATCCGCGTGCCCGAGCCGAACTACCTCGCCGAAGCCGCCGACCTCTGCCGCAAGCACGGCACGCTGTTTGTGCTTGACGAAGTTCAGACCGGCTTCTATCGCACCGGTTCGTTTCTCGCCGCGCATCAGTTCGGCGTGAAGGCCGACATGGTGGTGCTCGCCAAGGCGCTTTCCGGCGGATTAGTTCCGGTGAGCGCCGTGCTCATGACCGGCGAAGTGTACGAGTCGGTGTTCGACTCGCTCAAGCGGTCGATGCTCCATACCTCCACCTTCAGCGAGAATTCCCTTTCGATGCGCACCGGTCTCGCCACGCTCGACGTGCTCGAATCCGAGCGCCTCGGCCCGCGCGCCACCGAGATGGGCGAGTACCTGCGCGGCCGTTTGCGCCAGTCCCTCGCGCGGTATCCGATGGTGAAGGACATTCGAGGCCTGGGCCTGCTCTCGGGAATCGAGTTCCAACGGCCCACCGGTCTCACGCGCGTGCCCTTTGAAGCGTTCCGCGCCATTCATCCGGGGATGTTCGGACAGGTGATGGTGATGCGCCTGTTCCGCGACTGGAACATCCTGGCGCAGATTTGCGGCAATAACTTCATGGTGCTCAAAGCGGCGCCGCCGCTCGTTGTGTCGGCCGCGCAAGTCGACCGCTTTGTCGAAGCGATTTCCGCCGTCGTTGAACTCATGCACTCGCCGGGCATTTTCTGGACTGAAGCGCTCGGGCTCGCGCGCAGGGCGGTGAACATCTGATGTTCCGGCTTGCCGCCGCGTGGATGGCCGCAGCCATCGCGGCGTTTGCGGCCTCGCCGGAACCTTCCCTCGAACCCGGCTATCGCCACATGTATAACCTCGACTTCGAGCGCGCTCACCAGGTGTTTCGCGATTGGGAAAAGCAACATCCGGCCGACCCGATGGCTCCAGTCTCTGACGCCGCCGCGTATCTGTTCGCCGAATTTGAGCGCCTGCGGATTCTCGAATCCGAATTCTTCACCAACGATGACAGCTTCTTCCGCCGCCAGCGCAGCCTGAATCCCGACCCCGCCGCCAAGCGGGAGTTCGAAAATGCCTTGAACCGCAGCGAGCGCCTCGCGTCCGCCGCGCTCGCCAGGTCGCCCGGCGACCGGAATGCGATGCTCGCTTCCCTGCTCCGCATCGGCCTTCATGCCGACTATCTCGCCTTCATCGAAAAACGGAACTTCGCGGCCCTCGCTGAAGTGAAAGAAAGCCGCGCCGTGGCCGAAAAGCTTCTGGCCGCTCACCCGGACTGCTACGACGCTTACCTGGCGGTCGGAGTCGAGAACTACATGCTGAGCCTGAAACCAATGCCGGTCCGCTGGCTGTTGCGCCTCGGCGGCGCGCAGACCGACAAGCAGACCGGCATCGAGCGCCTGCGTATGACCGCGGAGAAAGGCCGGTTGCTGATGCCCTATGCCCGGTTGTTGCTCGCCGTAGCCGCACTGCGCGACAAGGACCAGCAGACCTCCCGCCGCCTGCTTTCCTGGCTCGCATCCGAATACCCCGGCAACCGTCTCTACCGCGAGGAATTGCAGAAACTACGATGAAGATCATCAGCGCCGCGAGCGCATTTCCCGATCATTACTACTCACAGCAGGTGTTGACGCAAGCGCTCTCGGCGTACTGGAACGGCCGGCTCGAAAATCCGCAGATGCTCGAACGGCTCCACGCCCGCGCCTGTGTGGATGGACGCCACCTCGCGCTGCCCATGGCCGATTACTACGGCCTCGACACATGGGGCGATTCGAACCGCGCCTGGATTCGAGCCGCCGAGGATCTCGGCGCCAAGGCGCTGTGCCGCTCAGCGGCCCGCGGCGGCGTGGATGCCGCATCGCTCGGCGCGCTGCTGTTCATGTCGGTGACCGGCGTGTCGAGTCCATCGATCGATGCCAAACTCATCAACCGCCTCGGCCTTTCCCCCAGCATCCGCCGCCTGCCCGTGTTCGGACTCGGCTGCGTGGGCGGCGCCGCCGGCATCGCGCGCGCCGCCGACTACGTGCGCGCCTATCCATCTCAGGTAGCCGCTCTCGTCAGCGTCGAAATCTGCTCGCTCACACTTCAGCGCGACGATCTTTCGGTGGCCAACCTGATCTCCTCGGGCCTGTTCGGCGACGGCGCGGCAGCCGTTCTGGTGGCGGGCAAGGATCATCCGGCGCCTGGAGTGGAGGTGATCGACACGCGCTCCACCTTCTATCCCGGCACGGAAGACGTGATGGGCTGGGACATCTCGGAAAAAGGGCTGCGAATTGTTTTGTCCCAGCGCGTGCCGGAAGTGATTCGTGAGAATCTGGGCCGCGATTTGGATGGCTTCCTTGCCGCCCACGGTCTCAAGCGCGCCGGCATCGGCTCGTGGATCATGCACACGGGCGGGCCGAAAATTCTCGAAGCCACCCAGGAGGCCCTCGGATTATCCGATGGCGCTCTGGCGCCTTCCTGGGAGTGCCTGCGCAAGGTGGGCAACCTGTCATCGGCCTCGGTATTGGTGGTCCTCGAGGACTATCTGACCAATCGCCGCCCGCGACCGGGCTCATACAGCGTGCTCGGCGCGATGGGTCCCGGATTCTGCTCGGAACTGGTCCTGCTGCGATGGTAAAGATCGAAACCGATGTTTTCGTGCTGGGCGGCGGACCCGCCGGGCTGGCCGCAGCCATCGCCGCGCGCCGCCAGGGCTTCCGCGCCGCGCTCGCTGATTCCGGCTGCCCGCCGCTTGACAAAGCCTGCGGCGAGGGCCTGATGCCGGACTCGCTCGCCGCCGCTGCCGAACTGGGCATCGACATCCCGCCCGGCGCGGGCCATCCATTTCGCGGCATTCGCTTCGTTGGCTCGGGCGGGAGCGTCGAAGCCGCTTTCCCGTCGGGCAGCGGATTGGGCGTGCGGCGCACCAGCCTGCATTCGATCCTCGTCCGGACTGCCGAACAGGCCGGGGTGGAGATGTTCTGGCGTACTCCGGTAGGGAGCCTTGAAGGCATACGCGCAAAGTGGATTGCCGGCGCCGACGGCGCTCAATCGCGACTGCGCCGTTGGGTGTCGCTCGACCAGGTCCGCCGCGAGTCCGCGCGTTTCGCCTTCCGCCGTCACTATCATCTGGCGCCGTGGTCCGAGTTCATGGAAATTCATTGGGGCGAAGGCTGCCAGTTCTACATCACTCCGGTTGCGGCAGACCAGGTTTGCGTCGTGCTCATCTCGCGCGACTCACACCTTCGCATTGACGCCGCGCTGCGCTCCTTCCCCGCCTTGCAGGATCGTCTGGCGGGCGCCCTCCCGGCCGGGCCGGAGCGCGGTTCGCCCGCTTCGACACGCAGGCTGGCGCGGGTCACCCGTGGGAATGCGGCGCTCATCGGCGACGCTTCGGGCACCGTGGACCCGATTACCGGAGAAGGGCTTTGCCTCGCTTTCGAACAGGCAGCGGCGCTCGGCCAGGCCTGGCGCAAGGGCGGCCTGGAGCATTACGAACGCGCCCACGCGCGCCTTGCGCGGCGGCCCCTCTTCATGGCCGAGTTCATGCTGCTGCTCGACCGCTCGGAACGGCTGCGCAGGCGTGCCCTCAGCGCGCTGGCCACGCGTCCCGATCTGTTCGCGAATCTTCTGGCAATGCACGTCGGCCGGCTATCGGCTGGACGTTTCGCGGCAACCGCCGCTTCACTCGGATGGGAGGTCCTGACCGCTTGAGAGGCATCGCTCTCGTTTTGATCACACTCGCCGCATGCACGGCGCAAGAAACACGGGTTCAACTCGATCCCGCGGCAACGAAAGTCAATTGGGTTCTCGGCGACGTGCTGCATACCGTCCGCGGCACGTTCAAGCTCAAGCGCGGAGACTTGTGGTTCGATTCCACTTCAGGCAAGGCCGGCGGCCAGCTCGTCGTCGATGCCGCCAGCGGAGACAGCGGCAGCAGCGCACGCGACAGCCGGATGCACAAGAATATCCTCGAGAGCGGTAAATTCCCTGAGATCACCTTCGCGCCGGACCGCATCGAGGGCCCCCTGAACCCAAAGGCGGATTCAGACGTCCGGCTGCACGGCATGTTCACAATTCACGGCGGCACCCACGAAGTCACGATGAAGGTCCACAGTCATTTTGACGGCTCGCGCGTCACCGCCACGGCCGCCTTCGCCGTACCTTACGTCGCTTGGGGGATGAAGAATCCGAGCACCTTCATCCTGCGCGTCAACGACACGGTGGAGATTTCAATCGACGCCGTGGGCCGCGTTCAGTAGCCCGGCTTATTCCAGCATCGAGCGCAGCATCCAGGCCATCTTCTCGTGCTGCTCGAGCAGTCCGGTAAAGAAATCGGCCGCGTCGATTGCTTCATTTTCATCCGCGGCATCGGCGTGCTCCCGGAGGTTGCGGATCACCTCTTCGTGATCGCTCAACAGCCGTTCAATCATCTGTTCTGAAGCTGGAGCATCGGCGTCATCTTTCAGCCGCGCGTTGTCGCGGAAGGTGCCAAGGGACGTAGGGACCTTCTCGCCGAAGTAACGAATGAACTCGGCGATTTCATCCACCTTCTCCTCGAGTTCGCCGTACTGGGTTTCGAAAAACTTATGAAGGTCGTTGAACTGCCGGCCGGTTACATTCCAATGATAGTTGCGAGTGCGGGTGTAGAGCACGAACTCGTCGGCGAGCGCCTGATTCAACATTTCCACTACTTTGCGGCATTGCTCTTCCGAGAGTCCGACATTGGCCTTGCGGCCGGATTGAGTTTTCGTTGGCATCGAAGAGTTAGATTCAACGCGCAGCGAAAACGCTACAGACTTTCGTCAACTCAGGTCACTCGATTTTATCTTTCGCCTTGGCCTCGGCTGTCGTCTGCCATTGCATATTCTCCGGGGCATCAGGTCCACCGCGCTTCAACGGCTTGATGTGATCGATCACATAGCCGGGGCATGGACCAGTGGTCCGGCCGGTGGCCGGGCAAGGATGGGTGGCGCGGAACCGGCTTTTCGCAGTCCGGCTTCGCTTGATGTGCCCTTTGGAGGTGCGTTCGCAGCCCGTACAGTACACTCGCGGCTTGCCTTGCGACTTTCGGGCAGACAATCCAGCCGGAATCAGAAGAAAAGCGAGCACACTGACTAGCGCGCGACGGAGCATGTTCGATTATCGGCAGATTGCCGGGATTATCGCGCCGATTCGCTGTTCCAACGCGTCCGGTGCGCCTCCGCCGCCTGTTCCTCCAACTCTTTTTCGAATCCTGACTGCCAGAGTTTCAGCTTTCGCTCTTTCACCTTGTCGAGCAGGCGGACCGAGCGCTGCGCTTCCATCACCCGTAGTCTCTGCGCCGCTATCTGATCGTCGCAGCGGCGGCAGTCTGCGCCGAGCGCGGATTGGCGGGCGCGGGTGTACCGCCGAAAGTGATCCAACGCCTGCAGAGCCACAGCATCGGCTGATTCGGCTCCGATCACCGCCGTCTCGCTCGCGCGCAGTTCTGATTCGAGCGCGGCATTACTTTGCTCGAGAGCCCGCCGCTGATCCCTGAGCTGGTCGAGCCGCGTCTCCTCGGCCGCAACCTGCTTTTCGCGCCATTCGCGGACCCGTTCGAGCGGGAAATGGAATCGCTTCACAGGGCGCCTGCCAGTTGCGTCATCGCCGCAAGCGTTTCGTCGAAGCTCGAAGAGGCCTGGGAATCCTGCCGGAGAAAATCATTCAGCCTCGGGCGGAGTTGAATCGCCGCGTCCAATCGCGAGTTAGAGCCCGCGGTGTAGGCCCCCAGGTTGATCAGGTCCTCCGAGCGTTGGTAATCGGCCATGGCCCCGCGAAGCTTTTGAGCGGCTTCCTTCTGGTCGGCGGTGGCAATGCGCGATGCGAGCCGGCTCACCGATTGCAGCACGTCGATAGCGGGGTAGTGGCCCGCCGCTCCGAGTTCGCGCGACAGGATGATGTGACCGTCCAGAATGGATCGAGCCGCGTCGCAGATCGGCTCGTTGAAGTCGTCGCCCTCGACCAGCACCGTAAAGAACCCGGTGATCGACCCCTTGGGAAAGCGCCCGGCGCGTTCAAAAATGCGCGGCAGCAGATTGAACACCGACGGCGTATAGCCTTTTTGGCCGGGCGGTTCGCCCGCCGCGAGCCCGATTTCGCGCTGTGCCATGGCCAGGCGCGTCACCGAATCCATGACCAGGAGTACGTCGGCGCCCTGATCCCGGAAGTATTCCGCCACCGCCAGCGCGACAAAACCGGCGCGGATGCGCAGCGGCGCCGGACGGTCGCTGGTGGCCACGATCACGACGCTGCGAGCGAGCCCTTCCGGACTGAGCTCGTTTTCGAGAAAATCCCGCACCTCGCGGTTGCGCTCGCCGATCAGGGCGATGACGCTGACCTGCGCCGAGTTCTGGCGCGACATCGCGCCGAGCAGCGTGCTCTTGCCGACGCCGCTGCCGCCGAAAATCCCGACGCGCTGCCCTTTTCCGATCGGCAGAAGGCTGTCGATGGCGCGAATGCCGGTTACCAGCCGCTCCTCGATGTGCTCGCGCTCGAGCGGTCCGGGAGGAGCCGCAAACAGATCGTATGCCTCCTCGGCCAGGATCGGCGGCTTGCCGTCCATCGGGCGGCCAAAACCGTCCAGAACCCGGCCCAGCAGTTGCGGACCGACTTCCACGCGGGCCTGGTCCCGGCGCGCCAGAACCGGATCACCAAGCTGCAGACCGTCGGTTTCCTCGAGCGGCATCGCGAGCAATCGTCCCTCGCCGAAACCGATCACCTGAGTGCGGCTCCGGCGCCCGCCGGAACTCAGCACCTCGCAGAAATCGCCGACCGCCGCGGCAGGACCTTCGGATTCGATCAGCAATCCGGTGAGCCGCGTGACGCGGCCGGTCCAGAGCATCGGATCGATGCGGTCAAGTGAAGACAGCAGATTGCTAAACGGCATCGCGCGACCTCCTCACGATATCGAGAAACCCTCGCTCAATTTCGGCCAATTGGGTGCCGATCGAGGCGTCCAACTGCCCCCGCGAAGTCTCAAACAGCAGGGCTCCGCGTTCGAGCGACGGGTCGGCCACCACTTCAAGGCGGGCCGGCATGCCGAGCGTTTCGAGGTGCCGTTCAATGGCCGGAATGTCTTCCGGGTGCATGCGAATGCGATGCAACTCACGGGCGTCGATCCGCTGAAGCGATGCTTTGATGAGGCCCAACAGGGCTTCCGGGTCAACCGACATTTCGCGATAGAGGATCTTGCGCGCCACTGCCAGCGCCAGCCGGACGGCGTCTTCTTCGGCCTCGGCGCGGATTTTCCGGCGCAGCCCCGCCAACTGCTCGATGGACGCCGCCAGCCGCCGGAGAACAGGCTCTACCTGCTGCTGCGCCCTCTCCATTCCGGCCGCCAATCCGCTGGCCTGCCCCTGGTCGAAGGCATCGCGAACCCGCTCGGCCGAAATCCGTTCGAGTTCCTGAATGTGGCCCTGAAGGACGGAGTCCTCAGGCGGGTTGTCGGCGGGGCGGGGCGAGGCCAGCGGGCTCCGCCGAACCGGTTCGGCAGCCGGCATCGACCCGGCCATCCACTCGATCGGTTGGGCCAAGGCCGCGTCGGCGGCGCTGAGGATTTTAGACGACATATTGCTCGCCCGCCGTTCCTTTCAGGCTGATGGTCCCTTCGGCTTCCAGTTGCCGCACGATCGAAATGATCTGCTGCTGAGCGGCTTCTACTTCCTTGATCTTGATGGGCCCGAGCGCATCCATGTCTTCTTTGAGCATCTCGGCGCCTCGTTGCGACATGGCGCCCAAAATCGAGTTCCGGAGTTGATCGCTGGTGCCCTTGAGAGCCACCGTGAGAACTTTGCGGTCTACCTTGCCGAGCAGCTCCTTCATGGCCCCGGCGTCGAGCATCAGCAGATCCTCGAAGACGAACATAAGGTGCCGGATGGTCTCAACCAGATTGGGGTCGGCCGTCTCCATGCTTTCGAGGATGTCCTTGCTGGTGTTTGAATCGAGGCGGTTGAACATCTCGGAAACAGCGCGCACGCCGCCATAAGCCTCACGGCTCACCTCGCCGAGCGCCTTCAGTTTGCCGCCGATCACGCCGGCGATCTTGGAGATGATTTCGGGCGAGATCTGGTCGAGGTTCGCCATCCGGAGGGCCACATCGCCGCGCATTTCAGGCGGCAGCGAAAACAGGAGACTGGCGGCTTGAGAGGAATTCAGGTGCGACAGGATCAGGGCGATGGTCTGCGGATGCTCGCTGTGGATGAATTTCGCCAGCTGCTGGGGATCGGCCTTCTGCAAAGCATCGAAGTTGGCGGCTTCGGTGCCGAGCGTCTTCATCAGCCGGTCGAGCATCTTCTTGGCCATTTCAGGACCGAACGCCGTAATCAGGATCTTCCGCGCGTAATCGATGCCGCCTTTCACCACGTAGTCGTGGGCCACGGCCATCTGGTACAACTCCTCGAGTACCGATTCGGCCTGCTCGGAGGAGATGGCCTGAATGCGCGCCACTTCGCGTCCGATCACCTGGACTTCGTCTTCGTCGAGGTTCTTGAGGATCTCGGCGCTGACCTCCTCGCCCAGCATGATGATGCTCACCGCGGCCTTCCGCAGACCGGAGAGCTTTTGTTCTTCCTGCATATTAGGAGTAGTCCGCGTTGAGCCAGCTTCGGATCACCTGCGCCATGGCGGGCGGGTCCTTCTTGGCTTCGGCGCCGATGTGCTTGACGAGCACCTCGGTCTTCTTGGTCGTCACGGGCGGCAGTTTCAACGCGGCCATCACTTCACGCGCCTGCTGTTCCTTGATTTGCGCCTGCTCGGCTATTTTGTGTTCGAGTTCCTTCTGGACGTCGGGCGGCGGCGGCCCTGTAATCGCGTTCTGTCCCGCGGCGCCTTCAAGCGCCCCCGCCATCTCCACCTTCTTCGACTTCTTGCCTTTTCGCAGCAGCAGGAACAGCAGCGCGATAACCAGGAACGCGACTCCGGCTCCCGCCCCGCCGGCGATGAGCGCGAAATTCTTCTGCTTCATCAATTCCTGCAGCCATGGCGGACCCCACAAGGCCTGTGTCGGCGCGGCCGGCGATGGCGCGACGGGCGCCGGTGGCTCGGCCAGCAGGGTCGCTTCGAACGGGAAACTTTCGACGATCACCTGATCGCCGCGCTCGGTAACCGTCCCCGCCACGCCGGCCACGAGATCTTTCACCACCTTCAGCTTTTCGGCGGCTGGCGGCTCGACAATACGTTTTCCCTTGTCCCACCGCAACGTGTGATCGAGAAGCACTGAAACCGACACGCGCTTCACCGCCCCCTGCGGCATTTTGGTGTGTTTCACCACACGGCTCGACTGATAGGCGATGTTCTCGGTGCGCCGGCTGTTGGCCGACCCACCCGTACCAGGACGCGAGGTGGGACGCGGGAGACTCGACGCCGTGCCCGGAACGCCGGAAGCGGAAGGCACCGTCGCTCCATCCTCGGTGCGCTGCGACGTCACCATGACGGATTTGGTGGGGTCGAAAACCTCCTCGCTCTGTTCGCCGCTCGTAAAATCGCAGTCAACCGAGACAGCGGCGCGGAACTTCTCGGCGCCGAGCAACGGGTCAAGCGTGCCGTTGATTTTGAGGAGGAGGTCCCGCTCCAGCTTCTGGCGGTACTCGAGGGCGGCTTCCGAGGCGTCGGATCCGTCGAGTCCCGGCTTGCGAGGACGGTTCAGCAAATTGCCCTGCATGTCGAGCACGGAAACCGCCTCCGGCAGCAGGCCTTCCACCGCGCTTGCCGTCAGGTGCGTGACCGCCGTGACGTTCTGCGGCGATAGTTTGGCGCCCGGCCGCAGCTTCACCATGACGCTTGCCTTGGCCGGCTGCTTGGATTCGGCGTAGATGGAGTCTTTGGGAAACGTAATGTGGACGCGTGCCTGCTCGACTTCGGCCAGCGACATCACCGAACGTTCCAGTTCGCCCTCGAGAGCCCGGTGATAGTTCACCTGCTCGGTGAAATCCGTCGCGCCGAAGTTGGCTTTGTCGAAGATCTCGAATCCGAGCCGCCCGGACTTAGGAAGGCCGGCCGATGCCAGTTGCAGCCGCAGTTCGGCCACCTTGTCGGACGGAACCAGGATCGTCGCCCCGTTGCCGGCCAGCCGGAACTCCACGCCCGATTCACGGATGCGCGTCACAACTTGCCCGGCGTCCTCGGGCGCGAGATTCGTGAACAGCGGCCGGAAATCGCGCTCCTTATTCCATTTCTGGAGCGAGATGAGGCCGCCGACGATCGCCAAAGCCGTTACGAAGATGGTGATTTTCTGCTTGAGGCTCAGCCGCGCCAGCAGTTCTCTCAGTTGATCCATCAGACTTGCATCCGCATGACTTCCTGATACGCCTGAACAACCTTATTCCGCACCTGCATGAACATTTCGAACGACAACTCCGCCTGCGTGGTTGCCAGGGCCACCTGGTGCAGTTCTTCTCCTTCACCCGACAGAAAGCGGTCGACGCTCTGCTGCGCTGCCAGACGCTGCGCCTCGACGGTCGAAACGCTCTGGTCGAACAGCGCCTTGAAGGCGCTCGCGTCGCCCGCTGCGGGTTTGGCCGCGGCCTGGGGTATGGCGGCGATGTTGTTCCGGATGGGCGTGATGGGCGTCATGATCACCTCATCAGATCGATGGATTTCGCGATCATGTCTTTGATGGCCGACATCGCGGCGATGTTGCTCTGGTAGCCTCGCGAGGCGCTCAGCAGGTCCACCATATCGTCAGCCGGATTGATCCGTGGAAAAGCCACGTAGCCGTCCTTGTCGGCGTCCGGATGGCCCGGAATATATCTGCGGTCCGGCTCGCGCGTGTCCTCCACCACGCCGGCAACCTGGACACCGGTCGAGACCTCGCTCTGAAACACCGACGAGAACGGCGAGGTCTGGCTCTCGGTCGCAAACACAGCGTCTTTGCGACGGTAAGGTCCGCCCTCGGGCGTCCTTGTCGTTTCGGCGTTGGCCAGATTCTCCACCAGCAACTCGGCCCGCGTGCGCTGCGCCGACATTCCCGATGCGCTCACCGATAAAGAAGAGAACAGACTCATTTACTTGCCCTCCTGAATGGCGCCCCGGATCATCTTGATCTGACTCTTGATCAGCGTTGAGGCCAGATTGAACCGCATCGCGTTCTCAGCCAGCAGTCGCGTTTCACGGTCGAGGCTGACATCGTTGCCGTCATTCTTCACCTTGAGTCCCGCCACTCCCCGCACCTCGGGCGCGAGCCCGGCCAGCTGACTCTGGAACTCGAATTGGAAATCGATATCCTGAGTCCGATACCCCGGTGTGTCGATATTGGCTATATTGGCTGCCACCAGTTTCTGGCGCGTGCTGAGCAGGTCCATGTAGTGCTCGAGGCGCGAGCTGAGCGGATCCGTCATGCGAGAAACAAAGGCAGTCGCGGTTCCAGATCCGGTTGGTCGAAAAATCAATAGGATGGGGAGGTAACCCGCGACCGGAAATTGCCGTCGTGTCAGTTTCTTGTCCCGATTCGGGTAGCGCCGTTCCGATTCGGGTAAGCAACGGTGGATCGCGTTAACTGGAGACAGCGTCCCGGAATCGAACAGTCCGGCGCAACCGCCCACCGGCTAAGTGACTGATTTCGCCGATTTCGCGTGGTGGTACTCGAGTTGCCACTGGTAGGATAGTAATCAAAGACCGAGTTTTCGTGTGGGGAAGCCCCCTGCCGCGGGTCGTACAAGGATTTTCGCCTCAATGAATCGCCTACGTTCTTCGCTCGCTATTCTCTGCGCCGTGCTGACTCTTTCGCCGGCGACCTATGCCCAGGAGGCGCAGACCGAGAAACCCTCCTGGACTGACCGCATGGGCGGCTTCTTCAAACGCTATGAGGGTCAGACAGTGGCGCCGGTAAACGTCTCAAACTCCGGACGCCTCGAACAACTGGTTCGCGCCGGGAAGCTGTACCTTTCCTTGAGCGACGCCATCGCCTCGGCGCTCGAGAACAATATCGACATCGAGATCCAGCGCTACGCGCCACGCCTGGCGCAAGCCGACGTGCTGCGGGCGCAGTCGGGCAATGCCATTCGCGGTGTTTCAACCAACGTCAGTTCCGGAACATCGAGCGCAACGGGCACCAGCGTCCAGGGAACCTCTTCAACGTCAAGCACAACCAACAACCTGGCTGCATCGCTTTCAAGCGCCGGTCCGTCAACCGTCAGCCTCGACCCGGTGGCGTCGGGAACCCTGCAATGGGGCCATTTCAGCAGTCCTCAGGCATCCACCTTTACAACCGGCACCAATACCCTCGTCCAGCGCCAGCAGATCTATAACTTCGGCGTATCGCAGGGGTTCCTGTCCGGCACCGTCGCCCAGCTTTCGTTGAACAATTCGGTCACCAACAACAACAGCTTGCGAAACACGTTCAACCCGGTGACGAATGGCGCGGCGGACCTGACCATCKCTCAACATCTCCTGCAAGGTTTCGGCTTCGCCGTCAACAACCGCAACATTCGGATTGCCAAGAACAACCTGGGCGTCGCTGATCTCACGTTCCGGCAACAGGTTCAGAACACCGTCGCCAACGTGATCGGGCTTTACTGGGACCTCGTGGCGTTTAATGAAGACGTCAGCGTGAAACGGCAGGCGCTCGCGCTCGCGCAGAAGCTTTATAACGACAACAAGAAGCAGGTTGAAATCGGCACCCTCGCGCCCATCGAAATCGTCCGTGCGGAAGCCGAAGTCGCGGCCAGAGAACAGGATCTGACCACTTCTGAAACCAACGTCTTACAGCAGGAAACCATTCTGAAGAATGCGATCAGCCGGAACGGCGTGGCGAGTGCCACCATCTCAGAGGTGCGAATCGTTCCGACCGACCGGATTCAGATGCCCAACGTCGAACCGGTCCAACCGATTCAGGATCTGATCGCCAAAGCGATCGACAGCCGCCCGGACCTGGCGCAGACGCGCATTCAAATCGAGAACTCGCAAATCGCCTTGAAAGGGACCAAGAACGCGCTGCTTCCCACGGTGGACGCCTTCGTCGATCTGAGGAATCGCGGCCAAGCCGGCGTCGGCATTCCGAGCACCTCGATCGACCCGGCTACCGGCAAAAGCATCATCGTGCCGCCGAACCCTTATTTTGTGGGCGGCTATAACACCGTCCTGAGTCAGATCTTTGGACGAAATTTCCCCGACTACAGCGCTGGACTGTCGCTCAACATTCCACTCCGCAACCGCGCCGCCCAGGCCGACTACACGACTGCCCAACTCAATCTGAGGCAGAGCGAACTCACCCTGCAGCGCCTGGCCAATACGGTGCGCGTGGATGTCCAGAACGCGCTCATCGCTCTGCAACAGGCCCGCGCGCGTTACCAGGCGGCGGAAAAGAGCCGCGCTCTCCAGGAGCAGACGCTCGATGCCGAGCAGAAGAAGTACGCCCTCGGCGCTTCCACCGTTTATCTGGTGATTCAGGCTCAGCGTGACCTGGCGACGGCCGAGTCGACCCGCGTCACTGCCCTGTCAGCGTACGCACGAGCCCGGACTCAGCTCGATTTGGCCACCGGCCAAACGCTCGACGCCAACAGCATTCAGATTGACGAAGCGATGCGAGGCTCGGTGTCGAAACAGCCGTCTCCGATTCCGGCTGTGGATCCCGCTTCCAACCCGGGGCGAGCCGCGAACCAGCAAATGCCGTCCCAACCCGGCACGAAATAGCACGCACTGTAAAAAATGGTGTGAGCTGGCTTTCACTCGGCGGGCGTTCACGGTAGAAATTACAAGTCTCTTCAGCGCGCCTATTGAAAACATTAGGGTTCGGAATGGTCCGAAATTTGCACTAACGTGTGTGAATTGAAAAACAGGGTAAGCTCGAAGGGTGTAGGTTGCACCTTCCGTGTATCCGCTAGGCGACTTCACTCAACCCTGGATCTTCCAAACCCGACATAACCGGCCCACCCAACCGACCCTTCGAGCTTAAAAACTTCGGCGCAATTCTCCAAACGGCTATAATCGGGGTTCCATGGCCGCAACCCTCGCCTGTTTCAATGCACGCTGCCGCGCGCGCTTCCCGATCACACAAGTACTTTACAATTGCTCAGTTTGCGGCGGATTACTGGAAGCACAGTATGAAGCCCTGAGCGCCACCGCCGAGTCTCTCAAGAAGACCTGGCGGGAGCGGCGGATGGACAATGCGCCCTTGAACCAAAGCGGGGTGTGGCGCTACCGGGAGTTGTTTCCGTACCTCGACGACTACGCAAGCGTCGTCACGCTCCGCGAGGGGAATACACCGCTGCTGCCCGCGCCGTCCGCCGCCGCCTATGGCGGCTTGGATCGCCTGGTGTTTAAGCACCAAGGATTCAATCCAACGGGTTCCTTCAAGGACAATGGCATGACTTGCGGCGCCGCACAGGCTCGCCGGCTTGGCATGACGCGGGTAGCCTGCGTATCCACTGGAAATACGTCGGCGTCCATGGCGGCTTACGCTTCCGCCGGCGGACTTCAACCGATCATATTTATTCCGCACGGCAACATTTCCTACGGTAAGCTCGCGCAGGCGCTCGAGTACGGCGCCCGGACTTTGCAGGTGGAGGCGAACTTCGACCAGATCCTGGCGCTGGTCCGCACTCTTTCGGAACGGTTGGGCATCTATCTCTTAAACTCGATCAACCCGTTCCGGATTGAAGGGCAAAAGAGCATCGTGATCGAGATGATGGACCAGCGCGACTGGAACCCGCCGGATTGGATTGTTCTGCCCGGTGGAAACCTGGGCAACGTCTCGGCATTCGGCAAGGCACTGCGCGAGTTATGCGCCGCCGGATTCATTTCCCGGTCGCCCAAACTGGCTGTGATTCAAGCATCTGGCGCAGCTCCCTTCTACGAATACATGAAGCAGCGGAGCGAGTTCCGCGCGGTGGAGCACCCGGAGACTTTGGCCACCGCGATCAAAATCGGCGACCCTGTTTCGTGGCCCAAGGCGGAACACGAGATCGCCACAGCGGGCGGCATCGTGGAGATGGTCAACGAGCAGCAGATCGCCGACGCGAAAGCGGTAATCGGGCGGGCCGGCATCGGCTGCGAACCGGCATCGGCGGCTACCCTGGCCGGCATTCGCAAGCTGACCGAGGCAGGCGTCATTCGACGGGACGCGGATGTGGTCGCCGTTCTCACCGGCAACGTACTCAAAGACCCCGACTACATCTACCGCTACCATACCGGCAAACTCGAGGCGCCCGACCAGAGCGCGATCCGGCCCAACTTCGGCAACGCGCCGGAGGTAGTGCCCAACGATGCCGAGGCCATCGCCAGATTGCTCGGCTGAGCGCCCCTGCACGATACCATGGGATAGCGATGGCGCGAATACTGATGGTGGCGTCGGAGGCGACGCCATTCGTGAAGACCGGCGGATTGGCGGACGTTTTAGGCGGACTGCCGCCCGCTTTGCGGTCGCTCGGCGAACAGATTGCAGTGCTGCTCCCCAAATACCGTTCGGTGGAGCTGCATCAGCCCGAGCGCGTCTACCACGAACTGCCGCTCCGCGTGGGTTCGCGATCGTTCGCCTGCGCGCTCGATTGCGTGACTCGCGAAGGCGTTCCTTTTTACTTCGTCAATTGTCCAGCGCTTTTCGACCGTTCCGGCGTCTACAACGAAGGCGGCAACGACTACCCCGATAATCACATCCGGTTTGCCGCCCTTTGCCGTGCTGCGCTCGAAACCGCCCGCCGGGTGTTCCGCCCGGACATCTTTCACTGCCACGACTGGCAGGCTGGACTCTTGCCGGTTTACCTCCACCAGTTGGCTGCATCCGACCCGACCTATTTCGGGATGAAGACGCTGTTCACCATCCACAATCTCGGTTATCAGGGGCGCTTCAGCCCGGTCCAATTGGGCGAGATGGGACTGGATGGCAGTGTCATGCGACCCGACCTGATGGAGTATCACGGCGATGTGAACCTGCTGAAGGGCGGACTGGTCTACGCCGACCGGATTTCGACCGTCAGCCGCGCCTACGCGCGGGAGATTCAGACGCCGGAGTACGGCTTTGGGCTCGACGGTCTGCTGCGGTCGCGCTCGGAGGTGCTTTCCGGAATCGTGAATGGCGTTGACTATTCCGAGTGGAACCCGGAGACCGACCGGTTTCTGCCCGCCCGTTACAGCGCCGAGGACCTGTCCGGCAAGGCGGTCTGCAAACGCGCTTTGCTCGAACAAATGGGGCTTTCCGCGGACCTGGCGGGCAAGCCGGTGATCGGTATCGTTTCCCGCTTTGCCACGCAGAAGGGTTTTGACCTGATTGCCGAAGTGGCGGCGGACCTGATGGCGGAGGACGCCGTCCTTGTGGTGCTCGGCTCGGGCGAGGCCCGGTATGAGGAACTGTTCGGCTGGATGAAACGCACCTGGAGTGACCGCGTGGGGGCGTGGCTCGGCTATAACAACCCGCTTGCCCACCTGGTGGAAGCCGGCTCCGACCTGTTTTTAATGCCGAGCCACTATGAACCATGCGGGTTGAACCAGATCTACAGCCTCCGCTACGGCACCGTGCCGGTGGTACGCGCCACGGGCGGGCTGGATGATACGATTGATGACGAGACGGGATTCAAGTTTCAGCCGTACACCGGTGCGGCGCTGCTTTCGACGGTTCGCGAGGCGCTGGTGGCTTTCCAAAACCGGAGCAACTGGCAGGCGATGATGCGCCGCGGGATGCGCAAAGACTACAGTTGGGCGGCTTCGGCTCGCGAGTATGCCTCGCTGTACCAGCAGCTTCGAGCATCCTGAATCGAAACAAGGGATTCTTACATCTAACGCAATTGGAGACGAAGGATAGACAAATGGCCGGTCAAAACACGTTGAACTTTACGGATGCGACTTTCGATACGGACGTACTGAACTCAGACGTCCCGGTTTTGGTGGACTTCTGGGCTGAATGGTGCGGTCCGTGCCGCATGATGACCCCCACCATTGACGCGCTCGCCGACGAGTACCACGGCAAGGTGAAAGTGGGCAAGCTGAACGTGGACGAGAACGGGCAGACCGCGATGCGCTTCCAGGTGCGCAGCATTCCGATGTTCCTCCTGTTCAAAGGCGGCAAGGTTGTCGAGCAGAAGGTCGGCGCGATGGGCAAGCCCGACGTCCAGAAAATGATCGACCCGCACCTCTAAGGCGCGGCGACCTCTCAAAAAAGCCCGGAGGCGGTTTTCGCCTGCCGGGCTTTTACTTTTCCACGAGCATCACCGACGACACCCGGTTGAGTAACGAGGCGGCGATGCGGCGTCCATCGGGCGAGATGGCGAAGGTTTCCGGATTGTTCTCGAACACGGCAATCGCGCGCCGTTGTTTGTCGGTTGATCGCACCGCATCGAAGGGCTGGGCGAAGATGACGTTCTCGCGGACGCCGTTGTTGCCGATGAACGCCACTTCCCTTCCCCCGGGCATCCACTTGGGACGCGCGGCGTCACGCATCGTCACATCCAGCAGTTTGCCGTCGGAAACGCGGAGAAACTGAATCCAGGTGTCATAGGCGCAGGCAACGTAGGCGCCGTCGGGCGATACCGCGGGGTAAAAACAAAGATCCGGGTGAATGGTTTTCTTCTCCGAACCATCGGGCTGCGTCGCGTGAACGCCGGTGAAATCGTGATGGATGATGGCGGAACCATCCGGAGTAAAGGCCGGACTCATGCGATCGTCCCCTTCGAGTTTCCTCCAGAAGAGTTTCCCTTCCGGCGAGAAGAACGGCGCGGTGCCCTCCGCCTCGGCACGCAGCTCTCCGCCCTCGGTCAGAGACCACACCTCGAAACGTCCACGGCGGTCGGACGCGAACACCAGGCGCTTTCCGTCCGGTGAGTAGGCCGGTTCCCGGTCGATGGACTCGCCCTGCGTAAGCCAGCGGTGAGCCCCTTCCGAACTCTCCCGCAGGTTCTGGCGGGGGTTGCCGGAATCGAAGATAATTTCGCCGCCGGGCAACAGGTCGATGGTTTGAGCCAGGCGAGGCACGGAGTACTCGGACCGCATAGCGCCGGTCGAAAGACGAAGCCGCACCAGGCGGCTCGACGGCGAGGTCTGCGCGGGCGTGAGCGCCTGCAGGTAGATCAGTTCGTCGTTGGATGTCCATGCCACGGCCGAGGTGGCAAATCCTCCCGGCATGGCGGGAATCGTCGTGCGTCCGCTGCCGTCTGAGTTCACGACGAAGATCGCCCCCGGTTCGGGCGGCGCCTTCACTACGCGGCGGAACGCGATGCGCCTGCCGTCGGGCGACCAGCGGGGATAGCCAAGATCGATCGAGTCGATTTCCGTGAGCGGCTGAATAACGCCTCCGCCCGCTGAAACGATGCCGATTAGCCAGGTCGCGGTGCCAGGCTTTTTGCGAAGCACGGCCAGGCGGGCGCCATCGGGCGACCAGCCGGCGTCGAGCGCCCCCGGAACCACCAGCCGGTCGTCTATATAGACGCCGTCTTTGCGAACCGCCGACATTCGCGCGCCGTCGGGCGACCATCGTGGATGCACGCCGGTTCCGATGCGGGTTTCGACGCCGCTTAGGCGGTCGAGCATCCGGATTTCGCCGAGCGAAACGAAGGCAATCCGCTTTCCGTCCGGAGATGCCGCCGGTTCGCTTTCCACTCCCCCGAAGGTGAGCGCGCGAATCACCGGCACGGCGAGCGGCTTGGGCTGGCGCAGGGCGTACCCGGCCCACGCGCCGAGCGCTGCGGTCGAAATCAGGACCAGGATCCTGCCGCGGTGCATGTGTTCTGTTTAACACATCCTGGGTGCGCTATCCTGAATCCCATGCTCTCCAGACGCGCTTTTCTCGGCTCGTCCGCCGCTTACGCCGCGCACCTGTTTGCCGCGCCTCAATCCTCGAAGAAACCCGGCGCGGACCTCGAGAAACTTGCCGCTGCCGCGCTGCGCGAGGCCAAGAAGCTGAAGGCCACCTACTGTGATATTCGCATTGCCCGCTACCGCAACCAGATGGTGATGATGCGCGCCACCGCTGAGCGCGGTACCGGGAAAACGCTGGAAGTGCCGAATGTTTCCGAGGACTCGAGCTTCGGATTCGGCGTGCGCGTGATCGTAAACGGCGCATGGGGATTCGCGTCCTCGCCAGTCGTCACCCAGGAAGAGATCGCGCGCATCACCGGCGAAGCCGTCACCATCGCCCGGGCGAACGCCGCGATCCAGCCGCGGCCGGTGCAACTCGCGCCCACGAAAGCCTATCACGACCGGTGGGTGTCGCCCTACGAGCGTGATCCTTTCCAAGTGCCGGCCGCGGAGAAGATCGAGCTGCTCCACAACGTGGTGGCGGAGATCAAAAAAAGCCAGCGCGTGTTTTCCGGCGCGGCCAACCTTCAGTTCCGCTCCGAGGATAAGTACTTCGCCTCGAGTGAGGGCTCGTCGATCCAGCAACTGATCCTGCAGACTTTCGGCGGCGCAACGGCGAACGCGGTCGACTTCCAGAAAGGCGTTTCGCGAACGCGGAGCTACCAGCCGACCCAGGTATCGGCCGGCTACGAGTACGTGCCGCGGATGAACTTCGGCGAGAACGCGCAGCGGATTCGCGAAGAGGTTCTCGAGCACCTCGCCGCTCCCGCCGTGACGCCGGGCAGGAAGGATTTGATCCTCATGCCGAGCCACCTGATGCTCACCATTCACGAGAGCGTCGGACATCCCACCGAACTCGATCGCGCGCTCGGCTACGAAGCCAATTACGCGGGCACCAGCTACATCACGCCGGACAAGATCGGCAAGCGCATCGCCTCGGACCATGTGACCTTCTACGGCGACCGCACCAGCCCGCAGGGGCTTGCGACCTGCGGCTACGACGACGACGGCGTTAAAACCACCAAGTTCACCATCATCGAGAACGGCATCTTCCGTCATTACCAGACGACGCGCGACCAGGCTCACCTGGTGGGCGAAACCGAATCGCGCGGCTGTTCGTATGCCGACTCCTGGGCTACCGTCACCTTCCAGCGCATGCCCAACGTGTGGCTCGCGCCCGGAAAGCCCGAAACGACGCTCGACGACCTGGTGGCGGGCGTTGACGACGGCGTTTTGATCGAAGGGCGCGGCAGCTACTCGATTGACCAGCAGCGATACAATTTCCAGTTCGGCGGCGACGCGTTCTGGGAAATCAAGGGCGGCAAAAAGCGCGGCATGCTGTCGCGCGTGTCCTACCAGGCCCGGACCCCGGATTTCTGGCAAGCCTGCGACGGCATCGCCGGACCGAGCTACTGGCAGCAGTTCGGCACCAGCGGCGACGCCAAGGGCGAGCCCACCCAAATCAACGCCATGAGCCACGGCTGCTCGCCGTCGCGCTTCCGCCAAGTCAACGTCATCATCACGGACTAATCCCATGCTCACCCGCGAACAGGCCCAGCAACTCGCCGCCAAGATCATTTCGTTTTCGACCTGCCCGGAATGCAGTGTGTCGATCACCTCGTCCGAGCAGGCGTTCACGCGCTTCGCCAACAACGGCATCACCACCGCCGCGCTGGTCAACCGGCATCAGGTGTTGATCAGCGTGTCGCGCAAGGGGCGAACCGGAACCACGGTTGTGAACGACCTTGAAGACTCCGTGCTGCGAGACTCGGTGAAGCGCGCCGAGCAGATTGCCGCCATTGCGCCGCCCAATCCCGAGCACCAGCCGCCGCTCGGGCGCCAGGAGTACGCCGAAACCAACGATTTCGACGACGCAACGGCTCGCGCCCGCGCGCCGGAGATGATTCCGCACATCCGCGCCGTCATCGAAACCGCGCAGAAGCAGAAGATGGTCGCGGCGGGGCTGTTTGAGCGCACCACCGCGCACTCGGCCATCGCCAACAAAGCGGGTTTGTTCGGCTTTCACCGTTCGGCCGATTGCAAGCTGACCACCACGGTCCGCATGCCGGACGGATCGAGTTCGGGGTGGGCAGGCGAACCCTCGACTCGCATCGCGAGCATTAGCGGGGCGGCGATGGCCGAGGCCGCTGCCCGCAAGTGCGCGCGCTGGAAGAATCCGCGGCCGATTGAGCCCGGAAAATACACGGTGGTGTTTGAACCGACCGCGGCCGGCGACATCCTCCACCTCCTCGCGGGCGGCGGCTTTCGCGGAGGAGATGGCGGTGCGTTCTCCGCTCGCGGCGCCGAAGAAGGGCGGTCGTTCCTGAGCAAGCGCGGCGGCGGCACGAGGCTCGGCGAGAAGATGTTCCCGGAGTGGATCAACCTGCGGACTGACCCGTTCGACCCGCGGCTGCCGTCCACCCCCTGGACCGCCGATCTGCTGCCCACCCGCAGGATGGCTTGGATCGACAAAGGCGTTGTCGCCAATCTGAGCGTGGATCGTTATTGGGGTTCACGAACCAACCGTCCTCCCACGCCGTCGCCATCCTCGAGCCTCATTCTCGATGGAGCGGAGTCTTCGCTCGACGATCTGATTCGCTCGGTCGATCGCGGGTTGCTGGTGACGCACTTCTGGTACATCCGGTTTGTGAACACGCAAACGCAGCAGTACACGGGGCTCACGCGCGACGGGCTGTTTCTGATCGAAAAAGGCGAGATCGCCGCGCCGGTGAACAACCTGCGTTTCATCGACGGTCCGGTGAGCCTGATGCAGAAAACGGTGAAGCTCGGCCGCGCGGTGCGGATGCGCGGTCTCGAAGGAGCAACCATGGTGGCGCCGGCGCTGGTGGCCTCCGAATTCAACTTCACATCGACTTCAGAGGCGGTCTGAGGCGGTCCGCACGGCGAGCAGCGAATAGCCGGCTGTGACAATGCCGAGAAATACGGTCAGCACTTCACTGTCTCCGAGATTGACCTCGTAGTAGCCGACAATCAGCATGGAGAGCATGACGGCCACCCCGCCGTGCAGCAACCCTCGAATCTCGCCGGCAGACGCGAGCGCGCCGCGCCAGAAATTCCAGAGAATCTGTCCCAATAGCCAGAGCAGCGCGAGCATCGTCGGAATGCCGCGCTCGGCGGCGTAGTGGATGTAGATGTTGTGCAAGTGCCCGTACCAGCCGGTGGGGAGCGGACGGGGAACGTCGGGCGGCACCCAGTTCTTGAACTCGCCTTTATTGAAGGCCTCTTTCACGCCTTCGGGGCCGAGCCCAAACCACGGGTGAGCTTTGATCATCTCGATGCCCGCGCGCCGGCAGACGTAACGGAAAGCGTTTGAATCGGCGTCCCCATGAGGCTGAAACGAAGAAATCGCGCGCTCGCGGATGGAAAACGGATTCACGACGAGAGCGAGAGCGATGGGAATGGGCAAGGCGAGCAGCCATTTCGGACGCCAACACCAGACCAGGTAAATAGCGCCGCACAAAGTGCCCAGCCAGATGCTGCGCGTCCACCCCAGGGCGAGCGACAGCGCGATGATGCCCACGGCGGCGGCGAGCCAGGGTTTCCATCGGCGGTCCGCCGTCCAGAAAAGCAGGGCCCCGGCCATGAGCAGGATCAGCATCTCCTGGCCGCCGACGGTCATCCAATGGCTCATAAAACCGGTGATCCGGTTGGCATTGTAGAAATCGTAAAAACTGGCGCCCGTTCCTTTCCATGCGCGCACTTTCAGGGCAAACTGCACCAGGCTCCACAGCGCGGAGGCGGTCATGACCGCGGTTGCGGCGAGCAGGAAAGCGCGTACGCGTTCGAGCGTCGTAACGGTGCTGTAGATGAGCAGGGGGATGCCGGCGTAAAGCAGAAATTTCCGTACCTGCGGCCGCCCGGCGGACGGGTCGGCCGAGAGAGCCATCGAGATCACGGTTCCCACGCAAAACACCGAGAGTGGAATCCAGAAAGGCGGAAACCGGATTTTCACCCCGGAGAACAACAGCGTGGCCAGGGCGAGCGCGGCCAGGATATTGGCTGCCGCAATCGAGTACAGATAAGAAATGACAGCGGCCGCGCTCAGGTAGAACGCCGCGTTATCCAGTGTCAGTCGGGGCATTGGTTCGAATCTTGAAGTGTAGCGCAGTACCTTGAGGCGTGGGCCGGCCGGGTAAGTTCGACATTAAATTCATCGAAACACCCGGCTAAGTCTTTCGAAGTACGACAGGCCGAATTGGTACGTATCTTGCACTAGCACCCTCGGTGGAGGATACATGAAGTTACTAAAATCATGTTGCTTGGTGGGTGCTTTAACGGTGCTTTCCGTCTACGGACAGGAAATCCCGAGGGTTGCCTTTGATGTCGGCGGGGGCTTTACGCAAGCTCGCGGCGCATTGGGCAGTAGAACCGATTCCGGCTGGAACATCGGCGCCGGTGTAGGTTACAACTTCTCTTCGTACTTCGCCTTGATGGGTCAATTCGGTTTCAATACGCTCGGTATTAACGGGCAAACGTTGACCAATCTTGGCTATCCGAACGGCACCGTTCACGTGGCTTCGTTTACGGCCGAGCCGGTTGTGCATCTGGTTCCGCGCAGTCCGGTGGACATTTACCTGGTTGGCGGCGGCGGTTTGTACCGCGTGCAGCGTGAGTTCACGCAACCGGCCGTGGCTCCGACCGTGGGCTTTGATCCCTGGTTCGGTTTTTACCAGGGCTACGTAGGCGTTAACCAAGTGCTCAGTTCATACTCGGTGAATAAACCGGGATGGAACGCGGGCCTCGGTTTCGCGGTGGGCACCAAGTGGCATGGCAAGGTATTCGCAGAAGCGCGTTACACGAGGGTGCATATCGGCAACGACCGCTACCTCGATTACGTACCGGTGAGCTTCGGTTTCCGGTTCTAGCAAACCAGTTCGACGTAACGGCGGGGCTTTGTGCTCCGCCGTCACTTACTGTTTCTTGAGGAAGCCGGCAACGCCTTTCCGGCAGTCTTCGGTGGCGCGTGCGATGGCATTGGCCTGCACTCCGGCTTCAATGGCCGCATCGAAGCTCATCGCGTCCATGTGATACAGCAGGCGCTTCGAGAGAGAAATCGCGGAAGCTGACTTGGCGGCAAGCTTGGCCACATATTCCGCCACTCCAGGCTCGAAGTCCTGATCCGCGTAGATGCGCTGCACGATTCCGAGTTCGGCCATCCGCGCGGCGGTCTGAACTTCGCCCATCGAGATCAATTCGAACGCGGTCTTTTCGGGAACGCTGCGGCGCAGAATCGCCATCACCATTGCCGGGATGAAACCGATGTTTACCTCCGGGTAGCCGAACCGGGTCGATTCCGAGGCGAGCACGATGTCGGAAGCCGTGGCGAGCCCACAACCTCCGGCGAGCGCGCGCCCGTGAACGGCGGCGACGATCGGGTGCGGATGACGCCGCATGGCAAGAAACAACCCGGCGAGCCGCTCCGCGTCGGCCATATTCTCGAGCACCCCGGCATCGGCGATGCTTTCGAGCGCGGCGAGGTCGGCGCCCGAACAGAAGTCTTTCCCCGCCCCGCGCAGTACGACCACCCGCACATCGGGTCCCGCCGCGGCGGCGAGCGCGGCGTTCAGCTCCCCGATGACGGCGGCATTCAGCGCGTTGCGCTTGTCCGGGCGGTTGAGCGTCAGGGTAGCCACGCCGCCGCTGATATCGAACAGGACGCTAGGGGACGTCAATTTCCATCCTCAACAGGGCCGAACTGTAGGTCTTGCCCTGCGCGTCGGTTTTGAGCGAAATGGTGCCGCCGCCGTCGAGCGATTGGTGAAGCAGGAAGTTCAGCGCATGGAGATTCGGGATCTCGAAGCGCTCCACTTCTCCCAAACAAATGCTGTCAAAATGTTTCTTCACCCGCTCAGCCGTGACCTGCTCCACCAGCAGCGGATAGTATTCGGGCTTGAGCGCGATCAGGCCGACGTTGGCGGTGTCGCCCTTATCGCCGCTCCGGGCATGCGCGATTTCGCGTAATTGCACCTTGCGCGCCATCAGACCTCCACCACCGACACTTTCGGTTCAACTGCCGTTTTCGGAATCAGCGCCGGCCAGTAGGCGACAATCTCTTCCACCTTCGGGCGGCCACCGGCAAAACCGGTAACCACCGGAGGTCCGTTGAGCGCGAGCGGCGCAATCTCTTTGGTGAATCGCTCCACCGGGGCGCGATCCATCGAGCGCACGCCCACGCGCAACATGCACTCGGCGAGGTCGCGCGATGGCGGACCGGCAAGCGTCTCATGCACCGCGTTCGCGCCCACGAACTCGGTGCGAATCGCGTCGAACCTCAAACCAAGCCGTTCGAGGCGGGCGCGCAGAACGCGGTCCGCCGCCCGGGCTTTCTCGAACGCATCCGGCCAGCCATAGACGAGCGAGCCGATGGCTTTATAGCCGCTCGAGTACGAGATCGAAACCTTGTAGAATTCGGTGGCTGCGTAGCCGCGAATGCCGCTGAACCGCACGCGATCGGTACCCGCCTGCTCAAGTTGAATGGTCGTGAAGTCGGCGATGCAGTCGGGGGTGATGTAGGATTTTGGATCGCCCATCTCGTAAACCAACTGCTCGGTGATGCCGGCTACCGTGATACGGCCTCCGGTACCGGCGTGCTTGGTGACGACGAAAGTGCCATCCGGTTCAGCTTCGACGATGGGGTAGCCGATTTCGGCGTAGTTCGGAATCGAGTCCCAGTCCACCTGGCAGTTGCCGCCGGTACATTGGGCGCCGCATTCGATGGTGTGCCCGGCGATGGTGCCGGCGGCGAGAAGGTTCCAATCGTCGCGCTTCCAGCCGAACTCGTGGATCATGGGCCCGAGCGCGAGCCCTGTATCGGTGCAGCGCCCGGTGATGACGATTTGGGCGCCTTGAGAAAGCGCGTCCGCGATCGGCCACGCGCCGAAGTAGACGTTGGCGCTCTGTACGCGCTCGCGGATGGAGGACAGAGCCTCGCCGGTGTCCATGTTCTTGAGCGCAACGCCGCCGGCGATGAAGCTGTCCAAACGGTCGAGAATATCGTCGCCCGCCACCACGCCGATCTTCACCGGCGCGGCCACACCGGCGCTTTTGAGCGCTTGCGCCGCGGCCGTCCGGCAGGCTTCCGGATTCACGCCACCGGCGTTGGCAACGACCTTGATCCCGCGCTCCACAATCTCGCGCCCGCCCCGCTCGACGACGCCGATGAAATCGCGCGCATAACCCGTTTTGGGATCGCGGGAACGCTGTTTCTGGAGAATCGACATCGTCACTTCGGCCAGATAGTCGAGCCCGAGATAGTCGATGGGACCGCGGCGGATCTGATCGAGCGGGGCTTCGAGCGAATCGCCCCAAAAGCCCTGTCCGTTGGCGATGCGGATCATCGGGCGGCTCCAGGGACGAGGCAGAACATCGGCATCACCGCTTCAATGTAGCAAGTCACGCGCGGCCGTGTTCGAGCATCATAGAAGGTAGGTCCCCATGGCTAACCCGTTCCAGATTCTGTCCAAGCCGCCTGCGCTCGTGAAGGATCCGGTGTGCGGCATGATGGTGGACCCGGCGCGCGCCGCCGCATCGCTCACGCTCGATGGCCACACCTATGCTTTCTGCGCGCTGAGCTGTTTTGCCAGGTTTCGGGCCGAACCGGACCGCTATCTCCACCCCGAGACAGCCGCCGCCGCGCCCGTCAAGGCGGGCACCGAGTATACCTGCCCGATGCACCCCGAGGTGACCAACACCAAGCCTTCGGCGTGTCCGCTGTGCGGTATGGCGCTCGAGCCCAAGACGTTTTCCGCCGATGGCGACGAGTCAAACCCGGAACTCGACGACATGACGCGCAAGTTCAAGTTGAGCGCCGCGCTCGCCCTGCCGCTGTTGATCCTCGCCATGTCCGAGATGTTCATCACTCTTCCGTTTGATCGCCGCTGGACCGGTTGGATCGAACTCGCGCTCTCGGCGCCCGTGGTGCTGTGGGGTGGGCGCGTCTTCTTTGAGCGCGGCTGGGCCTCGATTCAACACCGCAGCCCGAATATGTTCACGCTCATCGCCATCGGAACCGGGGCGGCGTTCCTCTATTCGATACTCGCCGTAGTGGCGCCGGGGCTCTTTCCGGCCGGTTTCCGCGATCATCACGGCAACGTGCCGGTGTACTTCGAGGCGGCGGCGGTCATCACGGCGCTCGTGCTGCTCGGGCAGGTGCTCGAGTTGCGAGCGCGCGGCGAGACGGGCGCCGCCATCCGCTCGCTCATGGGGCTTACGCCCAAAACGGCCCGGCTCGCCTTGAACGGCCGCGAACAGGACATTCCGCTCGACCTCGTCCGTCCCGGCGACGCGCTTCGCGTTCGGCCCGGCGAGAAGATTCCCGTAGATGGCGTGGTGGCCGAAGGTTCCACGTCGGTGGACGAATCGATGCTCACCGGCGAGCCGTTGGCCGTGGAGAAGGCCGCCGGCAGCCGCCTGTCCGCCGGGACTCTCAACGGCAACGGCACGGTGCTGCTCACCGCCGAGCGCGTGGGAGCCGACACGCTGCTCGCCCACATCGTGCAGCTTGTGGGTGAAGCGCAGCGCTCGCGCGCGCCGATTCAGAAACTCGCCGACCGGGTGGCCAACTGGTTCGTCCCGATTGTGGTGGCGGCGGCTTTGGCGGCTTTCGCCGCGTGGGCGCTTTTCGGACCGGAGCCTCGTCTGGCTCACGCGCTCGTCAGCGCCGTATCGGTGCTCATCATCGCCTGCCCCTGTGCCTTGGGACTGGCCACGCCCATGTCCATCATGGTCGCCACCGGCCGCGGAGCAGGCGAGGGCGTCCTGATTCGAAACGCCGAGGCCATTCAGGCGCTCGAGAACATCGACACGCTGGTGGTGGACAAGACCGGTACGCTCACCGAGGGCAAGCCGGTTGTCGCGCGCGTCGAAGGCGACGACGAAGCGCTGCGCCTCGGCGCCAGCCTCGAGCGCGGCAGCGAACACCCGCTGGCCGCAGCCGTGGTGGCCGCGGCAGCCGAACGCGCGTTGACGCTCTCCTCCGCTACCGGGTTCCGGGCAATGCCCGGCAAGGGAATCGCCGGCCAGGTCGAAGGTCACGAAGTGGCGCTCGGGAACCGTGCCCTGATGAATGAGCTATCGATTCCCGCTCCCGCCGAAGATGGCGTGTACATCGCCGTGGATGGCCGGGTGCGAGCCACTTTGCGAGTCGCCGACCCGTTGAAAGCCTCGAGCCCCGCCGCGATGCGCGCCTTGCAGGCAGCCGGTATTCGCGTGGTGATGCTCACCGGCGACAGCGCCGCCAATGCCGGACCCGTGGCGCAGGCGCTGGGCATCGCCGAAGTGCACGCCGGCGTGCTGCCGGCCGACAAGCACGAGATCGTCCGCAGGCTTCAGAACGAGGGCCGTCGAGTCGCGATGGCCGGCGACGGAATCAACGACGCGCCCGCTCTCGCGCAGGCCGACGTGGGCATCGCCATGGGGACCGGAACCGACGTCGCCATGGCGAGCGCTCCCGTCACCCTGGTTCGCGGCGACCTGCGCGGCGTCGCCAGGGCCATCGGCCTCGGCCGCGCCACGATGCGCAACATCCGGCAGAATCTGTTCTTCGCATTTGCCTACAACGCCATTGGAATTCCCATAGCCGCCGGGGTTCTGTATCCGCTATTCGGATGGCTCTTGAGCCCGATGCTGGCCGCTGCCGCCATGACGTTCAGCTCTGTGTCCGTCATCACAAATGCACTCCGGCTGCGCCGGAAGCGCCTTCTTTGACCGCGCAAGTCACTCACAACAAAGGCACTTTATTTATTCGAACCGGATCCTCGGAGCGGCATCAAACCTGATTCCAACCGACCGATGAATTTTAAAGCAGTGTTACAGACCTACTGTAGTGAAATTCAACACATGAAAACGCGCGCAAAGTGACAATGGTGTACACTCGAAAGTAGAGATTCATACCCGCGAGTCCGAAACTCCGGGAGAACGGGGGAAGGCATGGCAGATAAAGTCGTACAGGTAACCGAACTGATTCTCCGCGACGCGCATCAGAGCCTGATGGCGACGCGTATGGCGATGGAAGACCTGATTCCCGCCTGTGAGGATTTGGACAAGGCCGGTTACTGGTCGGTGGAATGCTGGGGCGGCGCGACGTTCGACGCCTGCATTCGCTTCCTGAATGAAGATCCGTGGGAGCGGCTCCGCACCTTCCGCAAGTTGATGCCGAACACGCGCCTGCAAATGCTGCTGCGCGGACAAAACCTGCTCGGCTACCGGCACTACGAAGACGGAGTGGTGGATCGCTTTGTCGAGAAGGCAGCGGAAAACGGCATGGACGTGTTCCGCGTGTTTGACGCCCTGAACGATGTTCGCAATTTGCGGAGGGCGGTGAAAGCCGTTCTTCGCACCGGCAAGCACGCTCAGGGAACCATCTGCTACACCATCAGCCCGGTTCACGAAACCGGGGCGTTTGTCGAACTCGCCGAGCAACTCGTCGAGATGGGCTGCGATTCCATCTGCATCAAGGACATGGCGGGCTTGCTCAAGCCGGCCCCGGCATACGCGCTGGTGCGCGCGATCAAGGACGCCTGCGGACATGAGACCCTGGTGCATGTTCACACTCACGCCACAACGGGCGTGACGCTGGTCAGTCTCATGAAAGCGATCGAAGCCGGCGCCGACATTGTCGACACGGCCATCAGCAGCATGTCGCTCGGTCCGGGTCACAACCCGACCGAAGCGCTCGTCGAGATGCTCGACGGCACCGGATTCCGGACGCACCTGGACATGGCGCGCATTCTGAATGTGAAGGAGCATTTCGACAGGGTGCGCCCGCGCTACGCCGAATTCCTGACCAACTTCAACGGCGTCGAAACCGAGATTTTCAAGAGCCAGATCCCGGGCGGCATGATCTCGAACATGGAGAGCCAACTGAAGCAGCAGGGCGCGGGCGACAAGATGAAGCAGGTGCTCGAGGAGGTGCCTCGCGTGCGAGAGGACGCAGGCTTCCCGCCCCTGGTGACGCCCTCCAGCCAGATCGTCGGAACGCAGGCGGTGCTCAACGTTCTGATGGGCCGCTACAAGGTGATGACCGGCGAATTCGCCGACCTGATGCTCGGCTACTACGGCGCGACACTCGGCATGAAGAATCCGGCCGTGATGGCCAAAGCCGAAGATCACGCCAAGAAAGGTCCGATCACCTCGCGCCCGGCTGACCGGCTCAACCCGGAGTGGGACAAACTGCGCGCCGACGCGATCGCTCTCGAAGGCTGCAACGGAGCCGACGAGGACGTTCTCACCTACGCCATGTTCCCGCAGGTTGCGCCGAAGTTCTTCCAGTCGCGGCGCGAAGGACCCAAGAACCTCGGGCGCGACCCGGAACCGGCCAAGCCCGCCGCGAAAGCGGCGCCCGCGCCGGCGTCGAACGGTGCCGCCAAAGGCGCTCTCACCGAGCCCGTCTCATACGTGGTGACGTATGGTGGCAAACAGCATAAAGTGACCGTCGCTCCGGCAGCCAAGTAATCGGGGAAAAACCATGGCCATCGAAACCAGAATTGCCGATCTTCAAAAGAAAAAAGAACAGATTCAACTCGGAGGCGGAACCGAGCGAATCGAAAAGCAGCACCAGTCGGGCAAGCTCACCGCCCGCGAACGGGTTACCCGTCTGGTGGACCCGGCAAGTTTCCAGGAAGTTGGACTCTTCGCGCAGCACCGCGCCACGCTGTTCGGGATGGCGGGGAAGGATTTTCCGGCCGACGGCGTGGTGACCGGCGCGGCTACCATCGACGGCAGGCTGATTCACCTCGCCAGCCAGGACTTCACCGTGGGCGGCGGCGCCGCGGGCGAAACGCATTCGGACAAAATCGCCGAAATGATGCGCTTTTCCCTGAAGACCGGATCGCCTTTCGTGTTCATCAACGATTCCGGCGGCGCGCGTGTGCAGGAGGGTATTGACTCGCTGGCGGGTTACGGCCGCGTGTTCTACAACAACGTGATGCTCTCAGGCGCCGTGCCCCAGATTTCGCTCATCTGCGGACCCTGCGCCGGCGGAGCCGCCTACAGCCCGGCGCTCACCGATTTCATCATTCAGACCAAGGGCGCGCAGATGTTCATCACCGGACCTTCGGTGATCAAACAGGTGACCGGCGAAGTGGTGACGCCGGAACAGTTGGGTGGTCCGGCAGCGCAGATGACGTACTCCGGAGTCGTGCACTTCATCGCCGAAAACGACGAGGAAGCATGCTTCATCTGCCGCCGTCTGCTCAGTTTTCTGCCCTCGAACAATCTCGAGGATCCGCCGCGCGCGCCGTTTGACGAAATGCCCGAAGTGGACCCTGCGCTCAACAACGTCGTGCCCGAAGATGGGAAACAGGGCTACGACATGCACCGCGTGATCGCCGCTGTGGTAGATCGCGGCGACTTCCTCGAAGTGCAGGCGAGCTACGCGCAGAACATCATTGTCGGGTTCGCGCGCATCACGGGGCGGCCGGTCGGCGTAATCGCCAATCAGCCCACCACCCTCGCCGGCGCGCTCGACATCAACGCCTCGGACAAAGCTTCGCGCTTTATCCGCTTCTGCAACGCGTTCAATATCCCGCTGCTGACCTTTGTGGACGTGCCGGGCTTCATGCCGGGCGTGCAGCAGGAGTATGGCGGGATCATTCGCCACGGCGCGAAAATGCTGTTCGCCTATTCGGCCGCCACGGTGCCGAAGATCACGGTGGTGATCCGCAAGGCGTACGGCGGCGCGTATCTTGCCATGTGCGGCAAGGACCTCGGCGCCGACCGTGTCGTGGCCTGGCCCACCGCCGAAATCGCCGTCATGGGGGCGGAGGGCGCCGTCGAGGTCGTATTCCGCAAAGAGATCAACGAGGCGGCGGACAAAGTAGCCCGGCGCAAGGAATTGATCGAACTCTACCGGAGCACGTTCTCAAATCCGTACGTCGCGGGCGGTCACCGTCTGGTGGACGATATCATCGAACCGGCCGAAACCCGCCGCTACGTCGCGCTGGCGCTCGAGGCGCTGCACACGAAACGCGAGTTGCGCCCGCCCAAGAAGCACGGGCTGATTCCGCTCTAAAAGGAGAGATACGAAATGGCGACATTCCTGATCTCCCTCATCGCCTGTGTAGCCGCGGGCGCTTTCACCGCCCGGACCATTGTCAGGCGCGAACTCGAGCGGGCGCGGCTTCCCGTTCCCCAACCACTGCCCGCTCCAGCCCCGCCTCCTCCGCCGCCCGAACCCGCGGTGACGCCCGCTCCGGCGCCACCCGAAGAGCTCTCGCCGGAAATCCTGATGGTGCTCAGCGCGGCGGTGGCGGCTTTTCTCGGCAAGCGCGCGCGCATTCGCTCCGCGCGCCTGCGCACCGGGCAGGACCCCTCGAGCGCGTGGGCGCAACAGGGCCGCGTTTTTGTTCAGGCATCGCATAATCTGCCACACGGAGGCCGGTTTTGAAACTTAATATAACGGTAGACGGAAAAACATACGAAGTAGACGTCGAGGTGGCCGAGGACGACCGTCCGCAGTCGGGTCCTTATTACTACACGCCGCCGGTGAATCCTGTTGTCGTGCCCTCGGTGGCTCCGCCGCCGCCTCCGCCCGGCATGGCGACCGGGGGCGATGTGGACGAAACGAAGGTCTGCCGCAGCCCGATTGCCGGCGTGGTGGTGCGAGTGACGGCGCAGGCGGGCCAGAACATTCAGGCCAACGATCCGCTGCTGGTGCTCGAAGCCATGAAGATGGAGACCAACATCACATCGCCCGTTGCCGGTAAGGTAAAAGCGGTGAACGCCAAGCCCGGCGAAGGCGTGCAAATCGGGCAGATCCTGGTGGAGTTTGAATAAATGACCCCGAACGAGATTTCCGGATTCTTATTTGTCGATCACGTGGCGATCGCGGTTCCGCAAGGGCAACTCGACGCGCAGGTGAGCGCCTACGGCCTGCTCGGCTTCCGCGAGATTCATCGCGAGGAGGTGAGAGGGACCGACCAGGTGCGCGAGTCTCTGCTCCGGATCGGTGATGGTCCCAACCTGATTCAGCTTCTCGAGCCGCTGAGCCCGGATTCGCCGGTACAGAAACTCATCGACAAAAACGGCGGGCGCGGCGGCTTCGCTCATGTCGCCTTCCGCGTCCGCGACGCGCAAAAGGCATACGATCATATGAAGGCCGGCGGGTTCAACCTGATCGACCAGGCGCCTCGCAAGGGATCGCGCGGAACGACGGTTTTCTTCGTGCATCCCAAGTCGCGCGCCGATCACCCGTTCGGTTTTCTGATCGAAGTGGTAGAAGACCCGGGCCAGGAGTAGACCGATGCCGAGACTGCTTGAAGAATTTCCTCCGGTGGCCACCGAGGCCTGGGAAGCGGCCATTCACGCCGACCTCAAGGGCGCCGACTACGACAAGCGGCTGGTCTGGCACACTGACGAGGGGATCGCCGTACGGCCCTACTATCGCTCGGCCCCAGGCGCCGGTCCCGCTGTGGCGAAAGAGACCAACGAATGGGAAATACTCGACGCTCCGCCGCACGCCGACGTGGATGCGGCGCGCTTTGACGAGATGGGTGCAACGGTGGTGCAGGAACTCGGTTGCGCGCTCGCCGAAGGCATCGAGTTCTTTGCTGCCGGACGGCCTTCGGAGATCACGTTCTCGTTCGCCATCGGGTCGAGCTATTTCTTCCAGATCGCCAAGCTGCGGGCCTTCCGCCTGCTGTGGCGGCGCGCGCTCGAAGGGTTCGGCTCGCCCGAGATCCGGACGCGGATTCATTGCCGGTCGTCGCGTTGGAACAAGTCGATCTACGACGCGTCAAACAACATTCTGCGCGCCACCACTGAAGCCATGGCGGCGGCCATCGGCGGCGCGGACTCGATCAGCGTGGAACCCTGGGATGCCACTTTTAAGGCGCCCGGCGAAGCCAGCCTCCGTCTGGCGCGCAACACCCAGCTGATCCTCAAACATGAGGCGTATCTCGACCGCGTGGTCGACCCAGCCGCGGGCTGCTACTACATCGAGGCGCTTACCGGTTCGCTCGCAAGCGAAGCCTGGAAACTCATGCAGCGCATCGAGGAGTTCGGCGGCTGCGTCAAGGCTTGCCAGGCGGGAATGATTCCGGCGGAAATCGCCGAAGCGCGTGCCGCCAAGGAAGCCGCGATTGCGCAGCGCCGTCGAATTTTTGTCGGCGTCAACCAGTACCCGAACACCGACGAGCGGATGCTCGATCGCTTCCAACCGCACGAAACCTACGACTTGCGCAAAGCGCCGGAAATCTTCGAAGACATCCGCCTGCGGACCGAGCAAGCCGTGCGCAGGCCGGTCTTCCTTCTGGCCGAATTCGGCGACCTGAAAATGCGAAAAGCGCGCTCGCAGTTCAGCGCCAATCTTTTCGGCTGCGGCGGATTCCAGGTGATCGCCAGGTTCTTTGACGACGTCGCGGCCATCGCCCGCGAATCCGCCGACGCAATCGTGTTATGCAGCAGTGACGCTGAATACCCCGACGCTGTGGCGTTGCTGGCGCGCTTGGGTGTGAAAACGCCCTTGATTGTCGCCGGTTATCCGAAGGATTCGGTGGATCTGCTCCGGAAACTCGGAGTTGCCGACTTCATCCACATTCGCAGCAACGCGGCGGAAACGCTCGCCGCCTGGCAACAGAGGCTGACATCCCGATGAAACCCGATTTCACGAAAATCGAATTCCGCCGCCCGGACACGCCCTCTTCCGGCCAGCGGACCGAATGGCTCGCGCCCGAACAGATTCCGGTGAAGAGCGCCTACACCGCCGAGGATCTCGCCGGGATGGAGCATCTCGAATACGCGGCCGGCATCCCTCCCTATCTCCGCGGTCCGTACTCGACCATGTACGTATTGCAGCCGTGGACCATTCGCCAGTACGCCGGGTTCTCCACCGCCGAAGAATCGAACGCCTTCTACCGCCGSAACCTCGCCGCCGGGCAGAAGGGGCTGTCCGTCGCTTTTGATTTAGCCACGCACCGCGGCTACGACTCCGATCATGAGCGCGTGGTCGGCGATGTCGGCAAAGCCGGCGTGGCCATCGACTCGATCCTCGACATGAAGATCCTGTTCGATCAGATTCCGCTCGACCAGATGTCGGTATCGATGACCATGAACGGCGCTGTGCTTCCGGTGATGGCTTTCTACATCGTCGCCGCCGAGGAACAGGGCGTCCCGCCCGCAAAGCTGAGCGGGACCATTCAGAACGACATCCTGAAGGAGTTCATGGTCCGCAACACTTACATCTACGGGCCCGAACCCTCCATGCGAATCATCGGCGACATTTTCCGCTACTGCGCGGAGAAGATGACGAAATTCAATTGCATCAGCGTGAGCGGCTATCACATGCAGGAAGCCGGCGCCACCGCCGACATCGAACTTGCCTACACGCTCGCCGACGGATGGGAGTATCTGCGCACAGGCGTCAAAGCCGGACTCGATGTCGACAGCTTTGCTCCGCGCATCTCCTTTTTCTGGGACATCGGCATGAACCATTTCATGGAGATCGCCAAGATGCGCGCCGCGCGCGTGCTGTGGGCGAAAATCGTCAAGCGGTTCGAGCCTAAAAACCCAAAGTCGATGGCCTTGCGCACGCATTCCCAAACTTCCGGCTGGAGCCTCACGGCGCAGGACCCGTTCAACAACGTGGTGCGCACGTGCGTCGAAGCAATGGCCGCCGCGCTCGGACACACGCAGTCGCTCCACACCAACGCGCTCGATGAGGCGCTCGCGCTGCCCACCGATTTTTCGGCTCGCATCGCGCGCAACACCCAACTCTATCTGCAGGACGAAACCGACATCACGCGAGTCGTCGACCCGTGGGCCGGCAGCTACTATGTCGAAAGCCTCACCCACGAACTGATCCATCGCGCCTGGGCCCTGATTGAGGAAGTGGAGGCGCTGGGCGGCATGGCCAAGGCCATCGAAACCGGGCTGCCGAAGATGCGTATCGAAGAGGCTGCCGCGCGGAAGCAGGCGCGCATCGATTCGGGCCGCGACATCATCGTCGGGGTGAACGCGTTCCAATCCGAAGAGAAAACCGACATTCCGGTGCTCGAAGTGGACAACGCCGCGGTGCGCGAATCGCAGCTCCGCCGCCTCGAGCAACTCAGGCGCGAGCGCGACTCCGCCGCCGTGGAGCAGGCCCTGGCGGCTCTGTCGAACTCGGCGGCTTCGGGGAACGGCAACCTGCTCGACCTCGCGGTAGACGCCGCGCGCAAACGCGCCACGCTCGGCGAGATCTCCTCAGCCCTTGAAAAGGTGTGGGGCCGGTATCAGGCGACCACGCGCACCATTTCCGGCGTATACTCGTCGGAAAGCCAGATGGACGGGAATTTCGAAAAAGCCCGCGCTCTGACGGCGCAGTTCGCCGAGCACGAAGGCCGCCGTCCGCGCATCCTGATTGCCAAAATGGGGCAGGACGGGCACGACCGCGGATCGAAGGTCATCGCCACCGCCTTTGCCGACCTCGGCTTCGATGTCGACATCGGTCCGCTGTTCCAGACCCCGCGCGAAGCCGCGCGCCACGCGGTTGAAAACGATGTCCATGTGGTGGGCGCATCTTCGCTCGCCGCGGGTCACAAGACGCTCGTGCCGCAATTGATCGAAGAACTGAAAAAACTCGGCCGCGAAGACATTCTGGTGATCGTCGGCGGAGTGATTCCGCCCGGCGATTACGAGTTTTTGAAACAGGCAGGAGCGGCGGGCGTCTACGGACCCGGCACCGTGATTCCGCTCGCGGCGCAGGAGATTCTCGGCATTCTGACGGGGAGCACGGTCGGCAAGTGACGGTCCGTGCGCGGCGCCGCCGCCTCACCCGCGACGAGTACGTGTCCGGCATCCTGAATGGCGACCGCGCGATTCTCGGACAGGCGATTACGGTGGTCGAGAGCCGCCGCGCCGACGACATTGAACTCGCGCACGAGATCATCGAGGCCTGTCTGCCTCACACCGGGGCAACCACGAGAGTCGGCATCACCGGCGTTCCGGGGGCGGGCAAGAGCAGCATCATCGAGGCGCTCGGCACTTTTCTCACGCGTGAGTGCGGGCAGAAGGTGGCGGTGCTCGCGGTGGACCCGTCGAGCCAGATTTCCGGCGGCAGCATCCTCGGCGATAAAACCCGCATGGAATCGCTCGCCGTCGACGAACTCGCCTTTATACGCCCCTCACCTTCCGGAGGCTCGCTCGGCGGGGTCGCCCGGCGAACTCGCGAAACCATGCTGCTGTGCGAGGCGGCGGGTTATCGCAATGTCATTGTCGAAACAGTCGGCGTGGGACAGTCGGAAACGGCGGTGCGTTCGATGGTGGATTTTTTTCTGCTGATCGTGCTCACCGGGGCCGGCGACGAACTGCAAGGCATGAAGCGCGGCGTCATGGAGATGGCGGACCTGGTGGCGGTGAACAAAGCTGACGGAGACAACGCGGCGCGCGCCGAGCGCACTCGCCGCGAATTGGAATCGGCGCTCCAACTGTTCCCTTCTCCGCCCTCCGGTTGGAAGCCGCGAGCGGTGGCGTGCTCGGCTCAGACCCGGCGCGGGATTCCGGAGTTGTGGAGCGTGGTGGGCGAGCATCAGGCGCTTTTGCAGGCCAACGGCTGGTTTGAACGGATCCGCCGCGAGCAGGTGAAGCAGTGGATGCACGAGATCATCGAGCACGCTCTGCGGGAGCAGTTTCGCGCTCACCCCGCGGTCCGCGAGCAGTTACCGCGTCTCGAGCGCGAGGTGGCGGAAGGCCATATGAGCAGTTTCCGCGCCGCCCAGGCGCTGCTCGACGCGTGGCGCTCCTGATCCGCTCTACTGAATCTCAGCCTGCAGTACGACCGACGCGCGGACCTCGAGGTTGCCGGTTTGAATCGGCGTGCTTGCCGACAAACCTGCGCCCGCCGTCGGGGTATTGACCGGCGTCACGGTGGAGCTTTCGACCACCGACACCACGGTGCCCAACTTCGCGTTCAGACCGGAGGCGATCGCTTCCGCGCCGGCACGCGCCATTTGCGTGGCGAGTTTCAGAGCCTGCTGCCGGGCGGGTTGGGGGTCGCGCAGACTGAACGACAATCCGCCGATGCTGGTAGCGCCCGCCGATACCGCCGTGTCGATGAGCGCGCCCGCGATGGACAGGTCGCCGGTGGTGGCTTCAACCGTATTCGTAGCAGTGTAGCCGGTCAGCACGGGCGACGAACCCTGCGGGTAGCTGTAAACCGGGTTGACGCTGTAGCTGATGGTGCGAAGGTCGCCCGACGTGCCGAGCGCCTTACGTAGCGCATCGAGCACGGCGTTGGTTCGCGTCGAATCAAGGTCGGCAGCCTGTTGCGCGGTGGGAGCCTGAACGGCGACGCTCACCACCAGCCTCATCTGGTCCGGTTTGAAGGAAACCACGCCTTCGCCCGAGGCGCGTACAAATGGGCGCTGCTGCGCGAATGCTGCGCCGCAGAGAAGCAAAACCACAGAAAGGCGGCTCATAGCAACCTCAGTGTAGCTCAGGCGAGCAACCCCTTCACCTGCCCCTCAACCGCCGCGCGCACCTTTTCCTCGGGGATGAAGTTGCCGACAAAAGCGGGCAGTTCGATGTCGAGCGTCAACAGTTTCTCCTCGACAACCGCCTGGCCCTTGATGGGAACGCTGATGAATCCGGCTTTGGCGGTGAAGCTGAAGTCGAGCGTATTGCCGGTCCAGCCGTGGCGGGTGTCGGCGATTTCGACCGCCGAAATCGGCAGCCCTTTGAAAACCTCTTCGATGCCGCGGTCGAGGCGGCTCTTAATTTCGTCGACCGGTTTGTTGTGCGTGATGGTGATGCGCATGAGCTACCGTTTGAGTGCGGCGTTGAGCGATCCCTGGCGGTAGCCTTCGAGATCGAGGGTCACGTAATCGAAGCCGAGAGGCTTGAAAATTTCGACAAAACGAACGGCCATTTCGGACGTTAACGCGAGCGGCATCTCAGACGGAGCAATCTCGAGCCTCACCAGTTCGCCGTGATAGCGCACTCGGAACTGCCGGAAGCCGAGCGCCTTCACCGCCTCCTCACCCTGCTCGATGGTGCGGATCGTTTCGGGCGTCACCGGAGTGCCGTAGGGCACGCGCGAACTCAGGCACGCGGCCGCCGGCCGGTCCCATGTGGAAAGTCCGGCCATCCGCGAAAGCTCGCGAATTTCGGCCTTGCTGAGCCCGGCTTCGACCAGCGGCGCTTGCGCTTCGTGCAGGCGGGCGGCTTTCTGACCGGGGCGATAATCGCCCAGGTCGTCCACGTTCACGCCGTAGATGATGTGCGCGATGCCGCGCTCGCTTCCCAATTGCGCGAGCCTCGTAAACAGTTCGTCCTTGCAGTGGAAGCAGCGGTCGCCGTCGTTCTTGACGTAATCCGGATTGTCGAACTCGTTGGTCACGACAAACTCGTGCCGGAATCCGCACTCGCGCGCGAACGCCTCGGCGTCCCGCTTGTGGCTCTCGGGGATGGAGGCTGAATCGGCCGTGATGGCAACGGCGCCCTCGCCGAGCGCGCGATGCGCGGCCCAGGCGAGATAGGCCGAATCGGTGCCGCCCGAATAAGCCACGATCACGCGCTCGAGTTGCCGCAGCAGCGCGAACAGCCGCTCCTGCTTGCTTTCAAGCGTCGCGCGATCGAGCACCGGAGGCGGGCCGAGGCTAACCAGGGATGCCATTTCTCCAGTATATCGGCAGGCGCGTGATAGAGTAATTCGTTCATGCGCGCCGCCTCGCGGAATACGATTCTCGCTCTGCTCGTCGTTTCGATCTGCATCAACTACATCGACCGCGCCAACCTCTCGGCTGCCGCCAAGGAACTCAGCGACGGTCTTTCGCTCGACCCGCGCGAGATGGGGCTGCTGTTTTCAGCCTTCTTCATCAGCTATGCCGCCTTCCAGATTCCCTCGGGCTGGCTGATTGACCGGTTCAATGTTTACTGGGTGTACGCAGTCGGCTATTTCATCTGGTCGAGCGCCACCGCGCTCACCGGGGTTGCGAACTCCTACTGGCTGATTCTCGGCCTGCGCCTGCTGCTCGGCATGGCCGAGGCGTGCGCTTACCCGTCGTACTCAAAAATAATCGCCTCCAATTTTTCTGAGTCCAGCCGCGGGCTCCCCAACGCGCTCATCGACGCAGGATCGAAACTCGGACCGTGGCTCGGATTGCTGATCGGCGGCAATATCGTTGCCGCGTGGGGATGGCGCGCGATGTTCTTTTCGATCGGCGGAATAAGCCTGGTCTGGCTGCTCCCTTGGTGCCTCGCCATCCGGGGGATGAAGGATGAAGCTACCGTCCGCCGCTCGAGCGCCGATTCCCCGTCCATCGGAGCGATTTTCGCGCTTCGGTCGGCGTGGGGCTCGTTCCTTGGCCTCATGTGCGTGAACTACGCCTGGTATTTCATGCTGACCTGGCTGCCGAGCTACCTGCAGCGCGAACGCCACTTCTCCCAGCAGTTGATGTCGAACCTTGGCTCCGTCCCGTTCCTGGCGGTCGCCGTCACGTCAACCCTGGGCGGTTGGCTGTCGGACCGCTTGATCCGGAACGGTGGCTCGGTCAACGCCGTCCGAAAGGGCTTCGCTTCCGGCGGACTGTTCGCCGCCATGTGCCTTTTGCTACCCGGCGTGGCCGCCGTGAAAGAAATGAACGCTTTGGTATTCATTACCCTCGCTTGCGGGGCTTTCGGCTTCTGCACCTCAAACGTATGGGCGATCACACAAACCCTTGCCGGCAGTCGGGCAGCGGGTAAGTGGACTGGGGTCCAGAATACCTTCGGCAATCTGTCGGGAATTGCAGCGCCTTACATAACCGGTTGGATTGTCAAGGAAACCGGTTCATTCTATTGGGCCTTGGTACTAGTCGCCGTCGCCCTGTTTGTGGGCTCGTGTTCGTTCCTGTTCATCGTTGGCCGGTTACAGGAAGTGACATGGGATTCACCTAGTTAAGAGGTAGTACTCCTATAAAATGTTGGCAACCACTTGACGTATAGTTGCATCCATAGTACTAGCGGGCGATACTAAAAGGGACTGTTGAGACCCGCGACAGTTAGGCTCCACGCTCTAGCGAGAGTGGATGACCGAGACCGGTGAGCATCTTCCTCCGAGTGCTCACCGGTTTTCATTTGGGCGCTACCCCCACACGCGGGCGGGTGGCGCTCATAAGCCACCCTGCCGGAACAACGGCCGCAATCGGCTCCGCCCAGCGGGTGGCCAGCACTTTCCGAATTAATCCCGCAAAGAAAAACGGCTTTTGGAGCGATAGCCGGCACGCCGCCATATACTCGGCAACCGGCTGCCGTCGAGCGGCTGCGATGCCCGCCAACCGCCCCGACAGCACCGCCGAAACCAGCCCCGACCCTGTAAACGGGTCGACGAACGACAGACAATCCCCCGCCCGGTAAACGCCCGGTTGCCCGTCCTCAAAGCTCTGTCCGAAAACCAGAGGACCGCTCGAAAACCAGCCATTCACTCGCCGCATCCCGCTCAGCCGTTCACGAAGCGCCGGAAATTTTCGCACGAACTCGTCGAAGTCAAACCCGCATGCTTTGAGAGCCTGTTCCTGAGCAAGACCGCAGATGTTGGTGGCTCCGCCCTCAATCCCGTTCACACCCAGGTAGGCGCCCGGCAGAAAATGCAATTCGATGGCGTCCGATGCCGGACCCTCGTAATGAGCCTTGAATCCGAACAGACGGCTGCCCCGTTCGGCTACGGTTTGCCGCCCCGTCGCGAGGACGAGCGGGCGCGGGTCGGACGGCGCCGTTTCGCGATGCAGTTCGGCGCCGCCCAGGACAGCAGCGTCGAAGAGAATGCGGTCGAATTCGTACCGCGATAAGCCGAGTGCGGGCTCGGGCAGGCGGGCGTTGGTTTCGCTCCGCTCGAAACAGAACCTCAGCCGTTCAATGCGAGCGGGGCGGGCGTCGAGAACGCGGCTCAGCAAGCCCATCTTCTCGAGCGGGTTCGCAATTTCAGGGGAAAGAAACTCGCCACAAACCTTGTGCCGCGGAAAACGGGACCGGTCGTAGAGCGAAACGGATTCACCGGCCAGCAGCGCCGCCACCGCGGCCGAACTTCCCGCGGGGCCGGCGCCGGCCACCGTGATCATCGAGCGTGCTTACGCCACGGCACGGCGGGAACACCGCCGTCGCGGTCGGTCACGCGGTCGTAGAGGTGCAGATCGCAGCGTGTGCCGAGCGATTCGTTGTACAGGCTGGTGAGGCCGAGCCCTTCGCGCAGATCCTCTTCAAACTCGTGCAGGCCCTTCAACTGATTGGCCAGAGCGGGCTCGGTGACGCCCGAAGGGGTGCGCCAGAACATCTGATATCCGCCGTGGATCAGCAACCCGATCTCGGTTCCGACGACGACACCGGCTTTGTTGACGTGCACCGGCTGCCCTTCGCCGCGATCTTCAATAACGGCGGCGCAGCGCCCTTTCGAGATGCGCGCTTTGCCCGAACCTTCCGTGGTCACCGTGAAGCCGAGACCGCGGAGCTGATCCAACCGGTCGTTGAAAGAGAAGACAGTGGGTTTTTCGCGGCGGAAGAACATGAGTAAACATCCATTATAATTCACGAGGAATGTCTTATATCCTCTCGCTCGACGAAGGCACCACCAGCGCCCGCGCGGCGCTTTACGATCAGCAGGGACGGCGGATCGCCATGGAGGCGCTGCCCATTGAATCCCGGTACCCTCACCCGGGATGGGTGGAACAGGACCCCGTCGAGATTTGGAACGCGCAGTTGGGCGCCGCCCGGCGGACCCTCGAGCGGACCGGCGTGTCCGGCTCGCAGGTAACCGCCATCGGCATCACCAATCAGCGCGAAACCACCGTGGTGTGGGACCGGAAATCCGGAGCGCCCATCGCTCCAGCCATCGTGTGGCAGTGCCGCCGCACCGCCGACGCCTGCGCCGCCCTCGCCGCATCGCCTGAAGCAGCCACCATTACTGAAAAGACCGGCCTGGTGATCGACGCTTACTTCTCCGGCACCAAGATCCGCTGGATTCTCGATCACGTCGAAGGCGCTCGCGCCCGCGCCGAAAACGGCGACCTGCTGTTCGGCAACATCGACACCTGGCTCATCTGGAATCTCACCGGCGGCCGTTCGCACGTCACCGATCCCTCCAACGCGTCGCGCACGATGCTCATGAATCTCGCCACCGGCGATTGGGACGGCGATCTTCTGCGCATCCTCGGCGTGCCGCGCGCGATGCTGCCGCGAATCGTGCCGTCGAGCAGCGTGTGCGGCTCGGCCATGCCCGCCCATCTCGGCGCCGAGATCCCCATTGCCGGCATCGCCGGCGATCAACAGGCCGCGCTGTTCGGGCAGGCTTGCTTCCGCCCCGGGCTTTCGAAGAACACCTACGGCACCGGTTGTTTTGCGCTGCTGCACACGGGCTCGCACCAGCCGGCGTCGAAGAATAAACTGCTCGCCACGCGCGCCGCATCCACCGGGGGCGCCGAGTTCGCCGTTGAAGGCAGCGTGTTTGTCGCCGGCGCAGCCGTGCAGTGGCTGCGCGACAAGATGGGTCTGATTGCCACCGCCGCCGAAAGTGAACCGCTGGCCCAATCGGTGCCGGACAACGGCGGCGTCTACCTCGTACCGGCCTTTGTCGGCTTGGGCGCGCCCTATTGGGACGCCGCCGCTCGCGGCACCATTACCGGAATCACCGGCGGAACTTCCCGCGCCCACCTCGTACGAGCGACGCTCGAATCCATCGCTTATCAAACCCGCGAACTCGTCGAAGCCATGCAAGCCGACAGCGGCGAGAAACTCACCGAATTACGCGTCGACGGCGGGGCGACCGCCAACAACTTCCTGATGCAGTTTCAGGCCGACCTTCTCGGCTGCCGCATCGTTCGTCCGGCCGACATTGAGACTACGGCGCTCGGCGCGGCTTACCTGGCGGGCTTGGCCACCGGTTACTACGCCAGTCCGGACGCGGTGGAACGTTTCTGGAAAGCGGAGCGCGTATTTGAACCGCGCATGCCATCCGGCCAGCGGGAGACGCTGTACGCCGGCTGGAAGCGGGCGGTCAGCAGGTGCCTGGAGGGCGGCCGCTCCCAATCGTGATCTCTTGGGAATTGTCCGGGCCGGATTCAGGACCGGAGCCTTGTCATCACGGCCAGCGCCCGAGCCCGGCCAACAGCAGCGCGGTTGAATCAGGCTCGGGCGTCACAACGGCGCTGAAGTATAGGTTGGGACTGTTTTGGGATGTCAGCAAAGCGCCTGTCGACGGGTTGAACGTGTCGAGGGCAAACGTGCTGTAGTCGGGCGATACATTCATGCCCCAAAGAGTGCTGCCTGCGCCGGAGAATATGGTAACCAGGGCGGGCAGGTTGCCGATTTTGGTGGCTTGGCCGGTCGTCGTATTGATCTTATAAAGTGCGTTCGGAACCACATCGGTGGTGCGCTGAAAGTTCGAATCGACGTTGAAAAGTTCATAACTGAAATACAGAGTTCCCCCGATCGAGGTCAGTCCGTTGAAGAAGCTCACCGTAGGCGAGTCGGGATTGACGGGCACATTGACGCCGGTTGAACCAATTGGAGTCGCCAGACCGGTGGTCCGGCTAAACGAATACAATTTGTTGCTGGCGTCCACCCCGTAAAGCGTCCCGCCGAGTGAGGCGAACGGAACTACCGAACCGCCCGGCTGGAAGGACAGGAGCGGAATGCCCGACGATCCGATGTTGGTTTGGTTCCCGGTAGCGGGATCGATGCGAACGAGGTTGTTGTTAGCGTCGAGGCCGTAGAGCTTGCCGTCCGATCCGTAAGCGATGCCCCCGATCTGATAAGGCAAGGGAGCGCCAATCTGGGTGAAGGCGCCGGTCCCAAGGTCGGCCACGCCGAACCCGGAGGGCGTCACGGCAAAGGTGACCGGTCCGGCTGCGGCGAGCGCCGAGGCAAAAAAGATGGTCAGTAGTAGTCTGTTCATGCGGTTCAAGTTCCCCAGGAGCCAGAGTGCGGCTTGAGCGAAGGCGCCGGGGAGAGAACAGAGGGGTAATCAAGGGTGAATTCACCCCGCTTCACACTGTAGATTCAGTTACTTATGTGGGGTCTCGGCGGCCCCTTCCGGCTCAGGTTCATGCGCCGGAGAAGATCGTTGTAACGCGGATCGGTTGTATCGAGCCAGGGGTCGAGGTGGATGAAAATCATCTCCGGGTCCCGCTCACGGTAACCCTGCTCGAGATTGCGGATCATCCCATCGGAATCGCCGGCCATGGCGTGGGCAACGGCGCCCAAGACACTCAACCTCGGCTGGTCGCCCATCTTCCGGTCGAGTTCTCGCACAGCGGCGGGCACGCCGGAGGGATTGAGAAGCGCAGTCCGCTGGACGGTGGCCCAAGCCGCGAGCAGAGGGTCGGAAGGCGCCGGCACGCGGGCCGCCTCATCGCGGCGGCCGAGCGTAACAAGACTCTCCAGAATGTTGCAGGGAACGCCCGGTGCGGCCGGCTGAAGGTCAAGGGCGCGGCGATAGAGCGCGAGGGCTTCCTCATCCCGGCCGGCCCAGTGGAGATCGATGCCACTGTCCACCAGGATAATCAGCGAGAGCGGGTCGGACTGAACGGCGCTGGCGAATTCGGCGCGGGCCTCTTCAAGGCGCCCCTGAGCCTCTAGGCTATGAGCCAGCCAGTGATGGTATTGGGCATTACCAGGACTCAAGGAGAGGGCGGTACGAAACTCGGTCTCGGCGGCGGTCCAGTCCCAATCGAAAAATAGCAAGACGATTCCGAGCGCCGCGTGGGCTTCAGAAGATCGGGGATCCAGGGCGACGGCTCGGCGGGCCAGTTCGCGAGCCGCAGGCATGCCTTCGGTGGGGCGAACGAGGCCGGCATCAGACTCGTAGTAGCGCGCATAGACCAGACCGGCAAGAAACAACGGCTGATCCGGCTGCAACCGGTTGGCTCGCTCGAAACGCTCGACCGCCTTTACAAGCGTCTCGGAGGACTGCTGTTCGAGCAGGTATCGCCCTTCGAGGTAAAGGCGGTGAGCTTCCGGATCCAATGCGGTCGCGCTCGAAGGAATGGGGCTGCGGCCAAGCAGCCGGCCGGCGATCGCTTGCGAGATTTCCCTCTCCACCTCGAGAACGCCTGTCGCCGACCGGTCGAAGCTCTCCGACCACAAGTGGAAGCCATCGGAGGCTCGATTCAGTTGAGCCGTGATGCGCAAGCGATCGCCCTCGCGCCGGACACTGCCCTCCAGTACGGCGCCGACATCGAGCCGCCGGCCGATTTCGCGAATGTCCACCGGCTTCCCTTTAAAGGCGAACGCTGAGGTGCGGGCGGCAACTCGCAAGCCCGGCAGCTTGGTCAGAGCGTCAATGATCTCCTCGGAAAGGCCGTCGCACAGGTACTCCTGGTCGTGAGCCGGCGTGAGATCGACAAACGGCAGAACAGCCACTGACCGGATGACCGGCCCCGGCTTGCGCCCAAACAGCAGGAAGATGGCGAGAACGAACGAAGCCACAACGATAGCGCCCGCGGCCACCCAAAGCCGGGGACGACGCCGGGACGAGCCGGAGCGGGCTGTGAACACGGGCACATAGGCGCCCTTGGGGATCTCGATGTGGACCGGATCGCGCGCGCCTTCATTTTCGTAGTAGCGGGCAAGCCTGGATCGTAGATTGGCGGCCTGTATGCGAACAATTGAGTCGGCCTTGGGATCAAAATCGGAACCGCGCTGGAACACTTCGATGCCCAGGACGGATTCCTTGAGCGAGGCCGTGTCGCCTTCAAGCGAACGGTCCACTATGAAGCGCAGAAAGCGGGCCAGGCTCGGAGCGTTGGCCAACGGACCGGCCAGCAGCTTTTCGAGCTGAGCGCGGATGTCGGCGGCTTCCACTCCATGATTGTACGTTTGCCGGCAATGGTCCGGTGCGGATCAGTATTTTTCTTATCACCGCCAAACGGGTGGGCAATTTCTCTCGAATCGAACCGGCGCTAGACTGGTGCTGAATCCAGAAGAGGATGTCGCGAACAGCTTGGCTGCTGGTCGCTGTTTTCGCCGGGCGGGGCTTTCTTGCCGGCGAAAACACGAGGCGTGACGCGCCGGCCTACGCCACCGCCAGCATCGTGAATTCGGCATCGAACCAGGGCGATCAGTTCGCGCCGAACACGCTGATCACCATCTACGGGGCCAACCTCGCGTACGTTTCGAAAGCGGTTGCGCCCGCCGACATTCAGGGCGGAAAACTGCCCACCATTCTGCCGGGCACCGGAGTGACGGTCTACATCAATCGGATTCGCACGCAGATCTACTACGTCTCACCCAACCAGATCAACATCCTCGTACCGAGCGATTTTCGCCCCGGCAAAGCGACCCTCGAGATCGCGCTCGACGGCGTCTGGGGTCCCGCCGCGGCGATTGAGTTGAAGGCGGCGGCGCCGGCTCTGTTCGAATGGGACAACGCCTGTCTCTTATACACATCTAGATGTGTATAAGAGACAGGAGTCTGGGGTCCCGCCGCGGCGATTGAGTTGAAGGCGGCGGCGCCGGCTCTGTTCGAATGGGACAACGGCTCCGCCATTGCCGTGCATGCCGACGCGAGCCTGCTGTCGCGCGACGCTCCGGGGCGTCCCGGCGAAATGATCGTGCTCTACGCAACCGGGCTCGGCGAAACCACTCCGCTGATCGATTACGGCGAGATTCCCACCGGAGCCGCGCCCATCAAAGATCCGGGCGGCACGTTCCGGGTCCTGCTCGACGGAGTCCCGGTGGATCCCGATCGCGTTGCCTACGCGGGCGTGTCGCCGGGCTTCGCCGGTCTTTACCAGATCAACGTCCGTCTGCCGGCTGAGTTCCCGGCTGAACCGGAAGTGCGCCTGGTGGCTGCCGGCCAGATCAGCAAAGCCGGCGTCGTGCTGCACGCCCGCCCGTAATCGTTTGAAACCAGTAGCCCGAGCCGCACGTTTGATAGCTGTGGGCTACAATGCCCAGTGAGGAGCCACAACCATGCGAATGCTACCGGTGATGTTGGTCTCGGCATGTGTCATCGGCTTTGCGGATGATACCGCTCCAGCCAAAACCTACACCGTTCAGGCAGGAACCAAAGTGCCGCTCAGCATGATCAACAGCGTGAGCACCAAGACCGCGGCTCCCGGCGACCGCATTTATCTGGAGACCGTGTTCCCGATTCTGGTGGACGGCAAGATCGTCATTCCTCCCGGCAGCTACGTCGCCGGCACCGTAACCGAGGTGAAGCGTCCCGGTAAGGTAAAGGGACGGGCCGAGTTCTACATCCGGTTCGACTCGTTGACGCTGCCCAACGGCACCACGCGCGAGTTCCGGTCGCGCCTTGGCGCTCTCGACGGTCGAGCCACCGAAGAGATCGACAAGAGCGAAGGCAAGATCAAGAGCGAGGGGACCAAGACCGAAGACGCCAAGACCATCGGTACCACGACCGCTGCGGGAGCGAGCATCGGCGCCATCGCCACCCGTACCGGAATGGGCGCGGGAATCGGCGCTGCCGCGGGCGCGACGGCAGGGTTGATCGGCGTATTGATGACGCGCGGTCCTGACGCCGTGCTCGCCAAGGGTACGACGGTCGAAATGGTGCTCGACCGCCCGCTCACGTTTGCCCCTGAGGAGTTGGATTCGAGTTCGATGAAGCGGGCCAGCGGCGATGGGCCGGGTCCGCTGCCGCGCAAAACGAGCACGCGCAATCCGCTTGGTTCGCGCTTTCCGCTAACCAACGAGAGCGCTCAGTAGCGCGACGCAACCCACCGGAACCAGCGCCGTAGCCGCCAGAGCGGCGAGCAGGCACCATGCCGTGTGTTTCGCGATTCTCGTCACGCTATTATCGACGCTGCGCGGACCGAAAGGTTTCCGTCGCGGAACCGGACAAAGGTCCGGCGCATCCAATCAGGTAAGATTGAAGTAGAAAGGGGGCGCACCGGATTCGACGGGATCGAATCGTTTTGGAGAGGCGTGCCGGGTTCCGAGCTCCCGTTAAACGATCGGAAAACCAAAACTGCCAATACGCAGTTTGCATACGCTGCCTAATCAATAGGTAGCCGCCGCGGTTCTGAGGCCCGCATCGGGATCATACGGCGTCATATGGCGGGATAGGCTGCAAGCTTCTGTTCGGAGCCGAAGGCCGAGATCAATCGGACTAAGCGGTTGTCGTCTTCGCTGGTTCACCGGGCAGCCGCCGACAAAAACGAACCGGATACGCACGTAGGCTCTTCAGGGCGGGCTTTCTCGGACGCGGGTTCAATTCCCGCCGCCTCCACCAGCCTTCGCCCCTTCGGGGCTACGGCTGGCAAGCCGTTGACACAAAGGGGTGCCTGCCGAAGCTTAGCGAAGGTGGGCTACTCGGGAGCACGATGCACTATGTTTACCTGCTCCGTAGCGAGTCAAATCCAGATCAGCGCTATACCGGGCTGACCAGGGACCTCAAGACTCGGCTAGCTAAACACAACAATGGAGAAGTTCCGCACACGTCGAAGTTCCGCCCTTGGCGGCTTGTCACATACTCCGCCTTCCGGACGCCCGAAAAGGCTTCGGAGTTTGAGCGTTATCTGAAGACCGGTTCCGGCCGAGCTTTCGCGAAGCGCCACCTGTGGTAACGAGCGCTCAATTCCCCCAAAAAACTAAAAACTGGTGACTAAAAACTGGTTAAAAACTGGTGGCGTCCGTGGTGGGAAAAACCGGTGGCGTCCGTAGGATTTCCTGTTTTTCGCGGCGCTTCTCGAACCATATTCCGCTTACCCGCTCCACGCGCCAGGGGCCCGTCTCGCGCCGCTGCGTGCGCTGAGCGAAGAAAAGCCGCAGGCGCGAAAGATTTCCTGCGAATTTTCCGGCGCTACTCCCACTATTCCTTTGTGGCGATGTTTCGTACGCGAACAGCGGCCGTCTACGGAATCGAGGCCCATCTCATCGACGTTGATCCAGGGGTGGCCCGCGACGTGATCACTGTCGGCATGCCCGACACCGCCATCAAGGAGAGCCGCGAGCGCATCAAATCCGCGCTCATGAACTCGGGCTTCGGGTACCCGAACAATTCGGTGACCATCAACCTCGCGCCCGCCAACGATCGCAAGGAGGGCGCCGGGTTCGACCATCTGCTTACTAGCTGGCAACATAGGATCCTGAAGCGCCTTTCAGACGGCAACCGCGGATGGTGGGGCTTGGAGGGAGAATACTGCCCTAAGTCGAGAATCGCGGAGTTGCTCGGGCTCGAGGCGATGAAGGAGTTCGCCGGACGTCGGGTTCTCGATTTCGGCTGTGGCGACGGGCATGAGTCCGTAGCATTGGCGCAAGCGGGCGCCAGCGAAGTGATTGGGCTGGACATTCGGCCGGAGGCGCTCGAAACGGCTCGAAAACGCGCGGCGGCCGCCGGCGTCCAGGACCGGTGCCGGTTTGTGTTGGAATACTCCGAGCCAGCCGATTACGTCGTTTCCATCGATGCCTTCGAACATTTCGCCGACCCTGCGTCCATTCTGCGCGCGATGCACGGGCTTCTGGTGCCTGGCGGCAAGGTCCTCGCCAGTTTCGGCCCGACCTGGTACCACCCCCTTGGGGGGCATCTTTTTTCGTCGATGCTGCCATGGGGACACTTAATCTTTTCTGAGCAAGCCCTCATACAGTGGCGGAACGATTTCAAAAAAGATGGCGCGAAAAAGTTTGAAAACGTACCGGGCGGATTGAATCGAATGACCATCGCGCGTTTCGAGCGCCTGGTCCGAAACAGTCCATTTCGAAGCTGGCAACTCGACTTGGTGCCGATCCGCAAACTGCAGCCTCTGCACAACCGGTTGACGCGGGAGTTCACCACGGCACTGGTCCGGTGTCGCCTGGAGCGCTGATCCAGGCTGCTAAGCGAAGAAAAGCCGCAGGCGCGAAAGATTTCCTGCGAATTTTCCGGCGCTACTCCCACTATTCCTTTGTGGCGTTGTTTCGCACGCGAACAGCGGCCGTCTACGGAATCGAGGCCCATCTCATCGACGTTGAGGTGGACATGTATCCCGGGGTGGCCCGCGACCTGATCACTGTCGGCATGCCCGACACCGCCGTCAAGGAGAGCCGCGAGCGCATCAAGTCCGCGCTCATGAACTCGGGCTTCGGCTACCCGAACAAATCGGTGACCATCAACCTCGCGCCCGCCAACGTCCGCAAGGAGGGCGCCGGGTTCGACCTCCCGATGGCGCTCGGCATTCTCGGCGCGATGGGAATCGTATCCCCAAGCGAGCAGAACCTCTTTGTCGGCGAACTGTCCCTCGACGGCAGCCTGCGTCCGGTTCGCGGAGCGCTGTCGGTGGCTGCGTGCGCCCGCCGCCAGGGTATCCGGAATCTGCTGGTGCCCGCCGACAATGCAGCCGAAGCGTCGGTCGCCGAGGGCGTGAACGTTTTCGGCATGCGTCATCTGGCCGAGGTGGTCCGCTTCCTTTCGGCTCCCGAGCAGTTCTCGCCGCGCAAGCCGGAGTGGACCCAACAGGCGGCTGAAACGGCGGAGACTCCGGATTTCGCCGAGGTGCGCGGTCAAACGGTGGCCAAGCGCGCAATCGAGGTGGCCGCGGCGGGCGCGCACAACGTTCTCATGATCGGACCGCCCGGTTCGGGCAAAACCATGCTCGCGCGGCGAGTGGCCGGCGTTCTCCCGCCGCTCACCTTCCCCGAGGCTCTCGAAACCACGCAGGTGCACAGCGTCGCCGGCCTGCTCGCCAACGGGGTGGGACTGCTGGCCGACCGCCCTTTCCGCGCGCCGCACCATAAGATCTCCGACGCCGGACTGATCGGCGGAGGCAGCGGGACGCCGCGCCCGGGCGAAGTGAGCCTGGCCCACAATGGCGTCCTTTTTCTCGACGAATTGCCGGAATTTCCGCGCAATATCCTGGAGTTACTCCGTCAACCGCTCGAGGAGCGGAGCATCACGCTGGCGCGAAGCAACATGACCTTGTCGTTCCCGTCGAGCTTCATGCTCGTCGGCGCGATGAATCCGTGTCCGTGCGGCTTCTACGGCGACTCGACGCACGAGTGCCGGTGCACGGGCGCGGTGATCACCCGTTACCTCGGGAAAATCAGCGGTCCGCTGCTTGACCGGATCGACCTGCATATCGAAGTCCCCGCCGTGGCTTACAAAGAGATGCGCTCCCGGGACGGCGGCGTGACTTCGGCCGAAATGCGGGCGCGGGTCGAACAGGCGCGCGAGATTCAGCGCAGGCGCGGCTACTACAACGCGCAGATTCCGTCTTCAACGCTGCGGTCCATCTGCGCGCTCGACGATGCCGGCGAACGGACCCTCGAAATGGCGGTGCGCCGCATGGGTTTCTCAGCCCGCGCGCACGACCGCATTCTAAAGGTGGCCCGGACCGTCGCTGACCTCGACTCAGCTGAGCACGTCTCCGCCAAGCACCTGGCAGAAGCCGTGCAGTACAGGAGCCTCGACCGGAGTTATTGGAGCTGACGGCTCTTAGTTAGTTGTCTTGACGATGAAGTTGCGACAGGCAGCGCGCACCGATCCCAGAAGGCTTTCATCGTCCACCGCGACGCATACATTCAGATAAGCCGGCGTGTCTTCAAGCAAATCGATTTCCACCTGGAAGACTTCCGAATTCCAGGTGACTTCATATGCAACGTTGCGGCCGGTGAGGTCGGTCAACAACTGCGGCCACGCCTTGGCGGACCACCGCTCCAACTCCGCTGTTAGCACCAGGTGCCAGCCATGGTTCGTTGCCCCCTTGCCACGGGCGTCCGAGGGTCCTAGGATTGCTTGTGGATCGCGGTGGCTTCGCCGCCAGCAGGCGGAGGAGTTATGTTTGTCCAGCTTATTCTGTTTGTTCTTCTCACCGCGGCTGTCGCATCCGCCACACCGTTCACCCTCAGTTTTTGGCACGCACCACCCGGAGATCCGGTGTTTGTTCACCCCGGCGAGCTCCTGTTTGTGGGATTCAGCGTCGGCAACCTTGGCGCCCAAGCCCTGCACCTCTGGCAATCGGGCCTCGCGATTGGTTGCCTGAACTCACCCTGCAACACGAACTCGACGACGACCTACAACACGCTTCTCGATCAAATCGGCCCCCTACAACCCGGCGTCGCACCCGGCACCACCTTCGGTTCTGCTTTATACACCGTGGCCTTCGGCAGTTCGGATAATCCCGACAACGCGTTCGTGCTGACGCCGCGCATCAACTTCACGAGTTACTCGTCTTCAGACGACATTCAAGGGCCGTCCGTTCGGGTTTATGTCGTACCGGAGCCCGCATTCCATTGGTGCTTCGCGCTCGCCTTGTTACTCGGCGCCGGACTCAAGCGCGCGCTCAGCCGAACCTCTGGGCGAACTTGAGGTCGCTCATGCCGAAGTAGGCGATCCCTTCGATGAACGCGACAATGGCGGGAATGAAGGTCCAGCAGAACGCCAGGTAGATCAAACCCTGAACCGGCTTGCCCAAGTAGAACTTATGAACTCCGAGTCCACCGAGAAGGATGGCGAGCAAAGCCGCGGTGGTCCGGCTCTTCTGGGACAGCACCGGCGTATAGGCGGGCGCCTGGGGAGCGGCAACCGCGGCCGCGGCCGAAGACGACGAACCGCCCCCTCCGCCGCCGGCGTTCATGAAAACCATGGGCGTGTTGGCCCGGTTTTGCGTGTTGGCCAGTTCGCGCAAACTCGAAATAAAGCGGTCCATATTGTCGCGGGAAACCAGCTTGCCCTCGATCTCGACCAGTTCCTCCTTGCAATACGGTTTACCGGTGTAAGAGCAGGTTCCATCCGCTTCGCGGTCCGGGTACTTCGTACACTTCATCGCAGCCTCCGTGTCTAATGTTTTTGAATGACAACCGGGTAATCGGATTGGAAAGTATTTTTATATAGAGCGAAGATTTCGGAAAACCGGTCAGTGGCGTTGAGCTCGAAAATCGGAGATCCGGAAATCCGAAAACATCGCTGCCGGTCGCATGAAAGAGAAGCCCGGACACGTCCGCTGAGGGTCTGTGTTCGATAGAGGGCTGAGGGGTGTCCGATTATCGAGACCCGGCGCGTCGATTCGAGGCGAGGAAGCCCTGAACCTTCCGACGCGATTCGAAGGCAGTAGTTACCTGACTCTCGTGAAATTCGCGTTGGCGAAATACGGGCAAGGCCGTCCTCGTGACCGCCTTGTTTTGTTCTAACGATGCGATTCCGGAATGGCGACTTCGTTGAACCGGCGCGCCAGCTCCGCCAGCCCTTCCGTCGCGGCGCTTCCGGTTACGGGCAAGCCATGACCTGCCACAATCATGTCGGGCCGCAGAGTCGCGAGTTCCTCCACCGAGCGCCACGCCTCATTCCAGTCGCTCGTGAAGTAAGCCGGTGGCCCGTGCAACTCCGCTTTTTGCCGCATCACCGCCCAGAACGATTCCTGCTTAGTGGTGGAAAGCGCGTCGCCAGCAATCAGCACGCGGTCCTGCTTGCGGAAAAAGGACACGTGGCCTTCCGTGTGACCGGGCGTGTGAATCCACTGCCAGGAGGGAAATCCGGGCACGGAGCCGTCAGCCGGATAAGGCTGAACCATGCCCGTCAGGTTCACGGGTTCGCGCGGGAACATGGGCGAGAGCAGGCTCATCACACCACCCCCCACCGAGGTATCGGGCTTCATATAGGCTCGCTGACCGGTCACGTATGGGAACTCGACGGGGTGGGCATAGACAGGGACCTTCCACTCGCGTGCCAGGTCGAGTACCGCGCCGGTGTGATCGAAATGGCCGTGCGTGAGCAGAATCGCCACCGGCCGTGTGTTCGGGTAGAGATCCGCCGCCCATTCCCGAATTTTGCTGGTGGAACCGGGAATGCCCGTATCCACCAGCGCCCAACCGCCGCCCGGCTCTTCGATGGCGAACAGGTTCACGAGTATAGTTCGCAGGCCGTGAACTCCGCTGGCGATTGCGTCGAGTGGCGCCGTATGTTCGGCGATGGAAAGCTCGCCGGTTTCGGTGCCGACGGCTTCGATTCCGGAAAGCGATTTCTGTTCATTCATGATGCGTTCCCAGTGCTAAAGTCCGCGGTCGTCTGTGGGGTGCGGCATGTGCTCATCGCGCTCGAGCAGATGAGTACCGGATTCGGTCGCCTGTTTGGCCGAGCGGCACTCGGGCTCGTGAGTTCGCAATTCGCCTTCTGTGTCGAAGAAGCGCCCGCAGGCGCCGCACCGGTAACGCTCCTCGCGTCCGGCAGGATCGAATGTTTTGCCGTTGCTCATGACTGCTCTTTAGCGGCTCAATACAGCTTGCAATGCGCGTTGCGCTGAAGAGTCGAGGTGCGACCACGCCATGCGATGGTCCTCTTTCTCTTCGGCCTGCAGCTCGCGGGCGAGGTCGGCCGTTTGTGTGTCGTTTGCTGCCGAAGCCACCGTCGCCAGCGCCTCGTACATAGCCATCTCCGCTGCCGACGCCGCGTAGACCACCATTAAGTGCTGGGTGTTCTTTTCGGCCGGCTCGTGTCCCAGCTGTGCGCTTAGCGGCGTAAACGCGAGCAGGTGGGCGAGTGCGCTCTTGGCGGTGGAAGGACTGCCGCCCAGCGCGCGAAGCCGCGCTTCCAGCCGCTCGTGCTGCGTGCGCGCCTTTGCCGACATCTGACTCATCAGATTCTGCACGTCATCCTGTTCGCCTGCCTTCGCAAAACCGGCCAATGCGTCTGCAAAGTTCCGTTCAGCGGCCTCGGCATCCTCCAGATAACGGGCGATCACTTGCTGCGGCGAAGTCGAGTTATCACGGGTGACGGCCTGAAAAGCGTCCCGCGCACAGGTCGGAAGGGCGCGCCAGACCTTTTCGGCTGTTTCTTTCTCCTGACCTTGGATTTCGCGCGCGAGCGAGGCGGTTTCGTGGTCGCCGGACTCCTCGGCGCTCAGCGAGAGCACTTCGTACATGGCGACTTCGGCGTTTTCAACAGCATAGGCCATGATCAGATCCTGGGTGGTGCGCTCTTCTTCGTCGTGGCCCGCCTGGGCCACTTTGGGAGCCCCGCCGAACAGGTGAGCGAGAAAGCTCTTTAGCGTGGACGTGCCGCCGCCCAAAGCTTCCAACCGGCTGGTGAGCCGCTCGTACTGGCTCCGGGTTTCGGCGGCGTGAGTCTCAAACAGGCTGCGCGCCTGATCGTTGCTCGCTTCTTTCGCGAATCCGTTCAGTTGCGTTTCAAAGCTCTTTTCAGCCGCAATCGCGTCTTCGAGGTATTTGAGGATCGGGTTTTCCATGAAATTGTACGGGTCCTTATGCAAGGCAGATTCCCCCTGCCGCCGGCTGTTTCGCCTTCACCGTGACCGCGGTGAACCGTACTCCTCGAAGGGCACCTACCGGACATGTCCAGTCGAGATCTCCGCTTGTTGGCCGCTATGGCGCGTGGCGCTTCGCGCGATTCTGAGCGCGTTCCCCAGATTGGAGAACATCACCAGGACCGCAGCCGGAGAGTGGAGCTCGCTTTTTGTCGCGCTAAGAAGAAAACTTGCCGAGCACCCGCTGTCTGAGGAGGACGTAGTTGAGCCGCTGCTGGCCGGCGGAGCTGAGGGGCGCGAGGCCGCCCGCCACCTCATTAAAGGCGGAGATTAAGATCGTCCTCTATCACTTGAAGTGTTCGATTCTCGAGAGCCGTCCGTGGGACCGAAGCTGGCTCGCGCCGGCGTCAACTGGTGGAGAGGCACGCCCGAGAGGAGGAGCGGGAGCAGTTTCCCGCCTTGCTCGAGCATCTTGCCGGGCGTCTGTCCAAAACCGGCGCGCAGGTGCGTCGCGAGGAAGCCCTGGTCTTTTGACGGATTCGGAACCTCCAAAATAAACGAACCCTGCCGCTGGTGGTGTAAGATTGTGGCGAAACGAACGTTTTTGCATCGCCGGGCGTTTGGACGGTGGCTTCGCATTCTTGTGGCGCACCTCTCCCGCTGCGCGATAGAATCTGTAGGTTCGTCAACAACAGGGAGGATTCATGTCAGTTAAGGAAAAGGTGAAGCAGATTATCGTCGAGCAACTGGGCGTCGATGAAGCCCAGGTGGACGACACCGCTTCCTTCGTCGACGACCTGGGCGCCGACTCGCTCGACATCGTCGAGCTCGTGATGGCTTTTGAAGAAGCTTTCGACCTCGATATCCCCGACGAGGACGCCGAGAAAATTCAGACCGTCAAGGACGCCGTCGACTACATCGAAGCGAAGAAGAAGTAGGCCACCCGCGCCGCTAATTCCTCAGAACACTGGAGCAGCATGTCACGCAGAGTCGCAGTGACCGGTGTGGGGCTTCTCAGTTCGGTCGGTATCGGAACCGAGGAGTCCTGGCAGGCGGTTCGCAATGGCCAGAGCGGCATCGGGCTGATCACTCAGTTCGACGCCGCGGCGTTCAGTTGCCGGATCGCCGGCGAAGTCAAGAACTTCGACCCCGCGAACTACATCGAAAAAAAAGAGATTAAGAAGATGGGGCGGTTCATCCACTTCGCCATCGCGGCGACGGATTTCGCCCTCAAAGCGGCGCAACTCAAGATCGCGCCGGAAGTGGCCGAACGCGCCGGTGTTTACATCGGCAGCGGTATCGGCGGCTTCGAGGTGATCGAGCGAGAGCACAAGACCCTGCTCGAAAAAGGCCCGGGGCGCATCTCTCCGTTCTTCATCCCGGCCACCATCGTGAACCTAGCGAGCGGCTATGTTTCGATACGCGCAGGCGCCAAGGGTCCGAATTCGGCCACCGCGACCGCCTGCACCTCGAGCGCCCACGCCATCGGCGATTCGTTCAAGATTATCCAGCGCGGCGACGCCGACGTGATGATTTGCGGCGGCACCGAAGCGGCGGTTACTCCGATGAGCGTCGGCGGGTTCGCCGCCATGCGCGCGCTTTCGACGCGCAACGACGAACCGCAGCGTGCCAGCCGCCCGTGGGACAAACTGCGCGACGGATTCGTGGTCGGCGAAGGTTCCGGCATACTCATCCTCGAGGAGTGGGATTTCGCGGTTCGCCGCGGCGCTCCCATCATCGCCGAAATCGTCGGCTACGGAATGAGCGGCGATGCCTACCACATCACTTCGCCCTCCGAAGACGGCAGCGGCGCTTACCGGGTCATGACCAATGCCCTGCGCGATGCCGGAATCCAGCCTTCCGAGGTCAACTACGTCAACGCGCACGGTACCTCGACCGATGTCGGCGACAAAATTGAGACCGTCGCGCTCAAGCGCGTCTTCGGCGAGCATGTCATGAAGGTGGCGGTGAGTTCCACGAAATCCATGACCGGGCACCTGCTCGGCGGCGCCGGCGGACTCGAAGCCGGCATCACCGTCCTCGCCCTGCGCGACCAGATTGCGCCCCCCACCATCAACCACGAAGTGCCCGACCCGGATTGCGATCTCGACTACGTGCCCAACCACGCCCGTCCCATGGAGATCCACTACGCGCTGTCGAATTCGTTCGGCTTCGGAGGCACCAACGGATGCCTCATCTTTAAGCGCTACACTGGGTAGTTGGCCGTGGACCCCAGAGGTCCGCCCCAGAAACCAACTATGAAGATCATCGTCGCCATCAAGCAGGTGCCCGTGCGCGACTCGCAGTTGCGCGTCGACGTGGCGGGAAAGTGGATTCAGGAAGACGATCTCAGCTACGAGATCAACGAACCGGACGCCTACGCGCTCGAAGAGGCGCTGCAGTTGAAAGAGAAGCACGGGGGCGAAGTGGTGGCGCTCTGCGCCGGACCGTCGCGCGCCACTCAGACCATTCGCGAAGCGCTCGCAAAAGGCGCCGACCGGGCCATTCACATCGAAGACGAGAACCTGAAGGCGCTCGACACGCTCGGCATCGCGCACTTGCTTGCCGCTGCCGTTAAAAGCGAGAGCCCCGACCTGGTCCTCACCGGTCTGCAATCCGACGATCTCGGCTACGGACAAACCGGCGTGGTGCTCGCCGAATTGCTCGGCATGCCGCACGGAACCATCATCATGCACGTGGAAAAGACGGATGGGGGCATTCAGGTCAAGCGCGAACTCGAAGACGGTTGGTTTCAGAACGTCGAGATGCCGCTGCCGGCTGTGCTTACCATTCAGTCCGGCATTAACAAACTGCGCTACGCCACGCTGATGGGAATCAAGAAAGCGAAGACCAAGGAGATCCGCAGCGTGGCGGTTGCGGCGTTGGGAGGCGCGCCCGCGCCGACCGCGGCGCTCGAGCGTGTCTACGTTCCTCAAAAGACGAAACAGACGCAGATCTTCGAGGGCGACGCCAAAACAGCGGCGGCGCAGCTGGTGGAAAAACTCAAGTTCGAGGTGCGCGTAATATGAGCGGCGTTCTGGTCATTCTCGAGCAGCGGGGCGGCGCGTGGAACCGCATGTCGTTTGAAACGCTGGCAGCCGGACAGCAGCTGGCGTCGGCGATGGGCGTTGCCGGCTACGCCGCGGTCGCAGGTCAGGGCGTCGACGGACTCGGCGCCGAATTAGCCGCCTACAAACTGGCCAAGGTCCACGTGGTGGCGCACGATCTGCTCAAGAACTATACGCCCGACGGCTTCACGGCGGCGCTCGAACAGTTGATCCGCGCCCATTCGCCGCAGGTAGTGCTGTTCCCCCACACCTACCAGGTTCGCGACTTTGCGCCGAAACTCGCAGCGCGCTTCGGCCAGACGCTCATCAGCGACGTGATCAGCTTCCGCTTCGACGGCAGCGCTCCGGTGTTCGCGCGGCAGTTGTTCCAGGGCAAGTTGAACGCGGATTTCCGTCCGGCGGGCTCGGGTCCGTTCTTCGCATCCATTCAGGCGGGCGCCTATCGCGCCGAGTCGCTCGAAGCCGGCACCGCCGCTGTCGAGACGTTCGCCCCCTCTCTTGAAGCTTCGCAAATTCGCACCAAACCTCACGAACCTTTCCGCGAATCCGCGCGCGCTGTCGATCTCACCGCCGCTGAAATTATCGTCTCGGTCGGCCGCGGCATCAAGGAGAAGGACAACATCCCGGTCGTCGAACAACTCGCGCAGGCGCTTGGCGCCGAACTCGCGGCATCGCGCCCCATCTGCGATAACGGATGGCTGCCGATGGAGCGTCAGGTCGGCAGTTCGGGGCAGACCGTGTCGCCCAAGGTGTACCTCGCGGTCGGCATCTCGGGCGCGATTCAGCATCTTGTCGGCATGAAGGGCTCCAAGACCATCGTCGCCATCAACAAGGATTCGAATGCGCCGATTTTCGAAGTAGCCGACTACGGTATTGTCGGCGATCTGTTCGAGGTGGTGCCGGCGCTGGTTGAAGAAGTGAAAAAGGCCAAGGGCTCTTAGCCCGCTCGCCCACCGTAAGATGCGAATCCGTCCGGCGCTGTAAGCCCGCCTTTCGGCCATTTCTCCGTTCTGTCGCACATTGCGATACGATACGTCGAATATGAGACGATTCGCGCTGCTTCTCGCTTTGGCTGTGTTCGCAGTGGGTGCCGACAAGAAGAAACCGGCCGCGCCGCCCCCGCCGGCTCCGCAGAAAATGGACGACGCCTACGGCGCCAGGATCAAGCAGTTCACCACCGAGCCGTTCTTCCTCACTGAACTGATTGACCACCTGCCGGCGTCGGATACCGTGCCCACGCCCGAGAAGTTTCTCGGCTACGTGATCGGCACGCCGGACAAGCTCACTTACACCAAAGACATCTATCGCTACCTGCGAGCGCTCGAAGCCGCTTCGAAACGCGTGAAGGTCTGGACCATCGGGCGCTCCGAAGAAGGACGCGAGACGCTGCTGGTGGCCGTGTCGGACGAAGCGAATATCGCCAAACTCGACGACTACAAGTCGATGACCGCGCGATTGGCCGACCCGCGGAAGACCAATCCCGCCGAAGCGGCCAGGATCATCGACCAGGCGCTGCCCATGTACTGGGCTTCCGGCTCCATCCACTCTCCTGAAACCGGCTCGCCCGAAATGCTGATGGAACTCGCCTATCGCCTCGCGGTGGAGGAATCGCCGCTTATTCAGAACATCCGCAAAAACTCGATCGTGCTGATCACGCCGGTTTCCGAGGTGGATGGGCGCGACCGGCAGGTGGACATCTACAATTACCGCAAGGCGAATCCTACCAAGCCCGCCCCGAGCCTCGTCTACTGGGGCAAGTACGTGGCCCACGACAACAACCGGGATTCGATGGGCATGGCCCTGCAACTCAGCAAGATCATGATGTCGACGTTCCTCGACTGGCATCCCACCGTGCTCCACGACCTGCACGAGTCCGTGCCCTTCCTCTACGTCTCAACCGGCATGGGACCCTACAACGCCTGGCTCGACCCCATCGTCGTCGACGAGTGGCAGAAAATGGCCTACGTCGAAGTGGAAGAGATGACCAAGCGCGGCGTGCCCGGCGTCTGGACCCACGGTTTCTACGATGGCTGGGCGCCGAACTACATGTTCTACGTCGCCAACGGGCACAACTCGATCGGCCGTTTCTATGAGACCTACGGAGGCACCGGAGCCGACACGCGCGAGCGCAACGTGCCCGCGGCAAGCACGTCGCGCACCTGGTTCCGTCCCAATCCGCCGCTGCCGCGCGTGAAGTGGTCCATCCGCAACAACATCAATCTGCAGCAGAGCGGCATTCTGTTCGCGATGAACAATGTGGCGAACAATAAGAAACAGTTCCTCGAGAATTTCTACCTCAAGAGCAAACGTTCGGTCGAAAAAGCCGCCAAGGAAGGTCCGGCGGCTTGGATCATCCCCGGCGACGACCCGCGCCCTGCGGAATGCGCCGACCTTGTCAACCTGCTCCGCATGCAGGGCATCGAGGTCCACCGCCTGGACGCTGCCGCTGAAATCGCGAAAGTGAAGTACCCGGCGGGCAGCTATGTCGTTCGCATGGATCAGCCTTACTCGCGCATGGCCGACATGCTGCTCGACACGCAATATTACAACGTCAACGATCCGGCGCCCTATGACGACACCGGTTGGACGCTCGGAGCGCTGCGCAACGTGAAGACGGCCCGCGTGGCCGACTCCGCCGTGCTGAGCGTCCCCATGACGCTGTTGAGCGACAACGCCCGTCCGTCCGGAAAGCTGAGCGGCCCTTCCGCCGTCGCCGGCTACCTGATCAACCACAACGCCGACAACACGCTGGCTACTCTGCGTTTCAAACAACGTGATCTCAAGATGTTCGCCGCCGAGGACGCGTTCAAAGCCGAGGACCGCGATTTCAACGCCGGAACCTTCGTCATCAAGGCTGAAGGCAACCCCTCCGACCTCCGCTCGCGCCTTGAAGCCTCCGCCTCCGAACTTGGCCTCAACGTTTACGGCGTGCGCGAGTTGCCCAAGGTGGCGCTGCACGAACTCGCCGCGCCCCGCGTGGCCATCGTCCACAGCTGGCTCAATACGCAGAACGAAGGCTGGTTCCGCATCGCATTTGATCGCACCGGAGTCCCCTACGACTACATCTCCGACCAGAAACTGAAGTCGATCGCCGACCTTCGCTCCCGGTACGACGTCATCCTGTTCGGCCCCACGCCCGGCAACTCGCAGCGGGTGGTGAACGGCATTCCGACCGGCGGCGACCCGATTCCCTGGAAGCAGTCTGACCTGACGCCCAATCTCGGAGGCTCACCCGACACAACCGACAATATGCGCGGCGGCATGGGTCTCGAAGGCTTGGTAAACGTGACCAGGTTCATCGACCAGGGCGGCCTGTTTATCACCATCGCCGGCAATACATCAATTCCCATCGACTACGGCATCGTGGAGGGCGTAAGCGTCGTCGCCGGGCGCGAACTGCGGGCCCGCGGCAGCGTTCTCGCTTCCTCGATTGCCGACAAGAAGAGCCCCATCGCTTACGGCTACGGCGACCGGCTGGCGCTTTACTTCAACCAGGCGCCGATTTTCCAGGTGTCGATGACCGGCGGTATGGGCGGAGGCTTCGGCGGCGGCGGCCGAGGCGGCGCTGAACCCGAGGGCCGGGCCTCGGGCCGCGGAACCATGACCGACCCCGACATTCCGCAGGGCCGGCCCTTTGCCGCTCCTCCCGCGCGCCCTCAGGCCCGCGCCGGCGAAGAACCGCCGCTCGACGAGGAAATGCGCGAAGCCATGCGCGCCTACCTGCCCTCGCCTGAAGCGCGGCCCCGCATCGTGGTCCGCTTCGCCGAGGAAAAAGACCTGCTCATCTCCGGCATGCTCGCCGGCGGCCGCGAACTCGCCAACCGTCCCGCCGTCGTCGATGTGCCGCGCGGCAAAGGCCATGTGCTCCTGTTCGCCAACAACCCCATGTGGCGCAACCAGACCCAGGGATCCTACTTCCTGGTGTTCAACGCGCTCATGAACTACAACAACCTCGGCGCGGGCCGGACCGCCCCCGCGGGAAGGGGCGCGGCAACAACGACCGCAGACGACGACTTCCAACAATAGTCTGCACGCCATCCGGCCGGCCTGCGTCATAATGGTCAGTAGCCGATGCGTTTTCTGCTTCTATGCGCGTTTGTCCTCCCCCTGCTTGGGGGCGAGTACGCCACCTTAACCAGTGGCTTGAGAATTCGCGCGGAAAAGCATGAAACTAAAGGCGGAATCGTTCGACTACACACCTCAACCGGTGTCATCGAGGTTCCCGAATCGGCCGTAGCTCAGTTCGAGGTGGAAGAGTACACGCCGGCGCCGCCCCCGGCGGCTGCGCCCGTCGTTTCGGCGCCCTCCGTACCTGCACCGGAGCCGCCGGCCACCCCGCAGGAACTGATCGAACGTGCCGCGGTAAAGGCCGGCCTGCCTCCCGCCATTGTGCACAGCGTCGCGCGCGCCGAATCCGGTTATCGCCCGGATGCCGTTTCGCCCAAAGGCGCCATCGGGCTCATGCAGTTGATGCCCGCCACCGCCGCGGAATTGTCGGCCGATCCTCACGACCCCAGGCAGAATGCCGAAGCCGGAGCGCGCTACCTGCGCGAGATGCTGGTAAAGTACGACGGCGACGTGGCCAAAGCCCTGGCTGCCTACAACGCGGGTCCTGCCGCGGTGGACAAGTACAACGGCGTGCCGCCCTACAGCGAGACGCGGTCCTACGTCACCCGCGTGATCAACGACTACAAACGCCGCACCGGCAGCAGCACCGGCAACTAGTTACAGCACAAAACTCTGGCCCCGCTCGGGAATCTCCACCGGCAGGTTGTACTGGTCGCGAATCGCCTTGGACATTGCCTGCTGGGCCTTATATTCGCCGTGCACCAGGAAAACGCGCTTCAGCGTTCCCACCATCGGCTTCATCCACTGGAGCAACTCCCGCTGGTCGGCGTGTCCGGATAATTCGTTGATCTTGGCGACCTCGGCACGCAAGCGGTGGGGTTCGCCGAAGATATTCACTTCCTGCTGCTTGTCGACAATCTTGCGCCCCAGCGTATTCTCGGCCTGAAAGCCGGTAATGAGCACCGTGTTGCGCGGATTCTCGATGTTGTTGCGCAGGTGATGCAGGATGCGCCCGGCTTCGCACATCCCCGATGCGCTGATCACCATGAACGGACCGCGCAGGTCGTTCAGCGCCTTCGATTCGCTGGCGTCCCGGATATAGCGCAAACGCGCGAAGCCGAAAGGATCGTCGCCATTGGTGCCCATGGCCAATGTCTCCTGGTCCCACAGTTCGCGGTGTTTCCGGAAAACTTCGGTGACATTCACCGCCAGTGGACTGTCGACGTAGATGGGGATGTTCGGAATGGCGTGCTCATTCGTGAGTTCGTGCATGAGCAGCACGAGTTGCTGCGTGCGGCCCACGGCGAACGCGGGAACGATGATCTTGCCGCCTCGGCCCGCCGTCCGGTTGATGATCTCGGCCAATTTCGATTTCACCGGACCCATGTCCTGGTGCAGCCGGTCACCGTAGGTGCTCTCCATGATCAGGTAATCCACCGGCGGCATGGGCTCCGGGTCGCGCGTAATCGGCAGACCGACGCGTCCCACGTCGCCCGAAAACGCCAGGCGCACGGGGTTGCCGTTGTCGGTCGCGTTCAGGATCACCGCCGAGGATCCAAGCATGTGACCCGCGTCCACCGTCGTATAGGAAATGCCCGGGCCGATTTCGGTGTTCGCGTGCAGGTCCACTCGTTGAAAGTGCGGAAAAACGGCCTCGGCGTCTTCGGTCGTGTAGAGCGGTTCCACGTGGCCGTTGCCCTGGGTCGGGTCCACGGTTCGTTTGCGGTTCGAGCGCTTGTTCAGGAACTCGGCGTCCATTTCCTGAATGTGAGCGGTGTCGGCGAGCATGGGCACGCACAGGTCGGCGGTGGCGGCGGTTGTATAGATGGGACCGCTGAAACCGCGCTTCACCAGCGTCGGCAGGTTGCCGCTGTGATCGATGTGTGCGTGAGAGAGGACCAGGGCGCGAATGGCGCCGCCTGGAAACGGCAGGTTGCCGTTGCGCTCGCGGGCTTCGTCACGGCGGCCCTGATACTGGCCGCAGTCGAGCAGGTAGCGATTCCCTTCCACCGCTACTTCGTGCATGGAGCCCGTCACGGTGCGCGCGGCGCCCCAGAAAGTAATTTTCACTCTGCTATTGTTTCACAAGGGCATCATGCTTTCTGAAGACCTTGGGAACCGCTACCTGAGGCTGCTGGGCATCCGCGGGCGGCCTTCCGGACGTCCGGGTCTCGACGATATCGTCCGGCAGCACCTGCTGCGCGTTCCCTTTGAGAATGTGACCAAACTCCTGCTGGGCGCCGGCCGGATCACCACAATCGAAGAATTCCTCAACGGCATCGAGAATCACGACCTCGGCGGGACCTGCTACACGAGCAATCCGTTTCTGGCGGAGCTTCTCTGCTGGCTGGGGTTCGAGGCGACCCTGCACGGAGCCGACATGACGAGCCCGAACGTCCATACCGCCGTGCGGGTCACGATTGACGGCAGACGCTACCATGTGGACGCCGGCAACGCCGCCCCTTTCCTGAACCCCATCGATCTCGGCGGTTTGCCGGCTGAGATCGAGTTCAGCGGCCTGCGGTACGTGCTGACAGAAGCCGGCGATGAGCGCTTCCGCATGGAGCGGATCACCGCTGCCGGACGCGAGCCCGAGTATGTCGTTCACGGTCCCGCGCGCACGCAGGGTTTCTTCGACGACATCGTGCTCGAGTCATTCCGCCCGACCGGCTTTTTCATGCAGCGGCTGTTCATCATGCGATTTTTCGAGGACGGCTATGCGCGGCTCCACAATCGCACGCTGACGCTTTCGCGCACAGGCAGGACGTCTGAAACCGAGATTCGGAACAGCGCGGAATTACGGCAGGCGGTCGATCAGGCGCTCGAAATGCCGCGGTGTCCGGTCGAGCAGGCGGTCCGGAGCCTCGAATCCATAACGGGCGTCGGGTTTTTCTAGGCTGATTACCGCGGAAGAAAGCGGCGGATTCCCAAATCGTACACCGCCCCGCCGATCAATCCTCCCACTAGAGGACCCACCACCGGCACCCACCAAACCGGGGCTCCATCCGTCAGGCCGTTGTTTTTGAATCCTGCCACCACCGTGAACAGGCGCGGACCGAAATCGCGCGCGGGGTTGATCGCGTAACCGTGCAATCCCCCGAACGCCATGCCCACCGCCACCACCACCAGACCCACCATCAACGGCTGCAGGTTTGCCGGAGGCTGGTTCCGTTCGTCCGTGATGGCGAAGATCATCAGGAGCAGCAAGGCCGTTCCGATCACCTGATCGAGCAAACCGGCGCTCATCAGTTCCGGGAATGCCGGAAACGTGGTGAAAACACCTGCCGACTTCTCGAGCCCCGGATCGAACTTGAGGAACGCCGGGTGATAGTTCCAGAATACGAGTCCGGCCGCCAGGAACGCGCCCGCTGTCTGCGCCACGCAGTAGGGCAGAACGCGCGACCACGAGAATCCGCGAAACACCGCCAGTGTCACCGTGACGGCGGGGTTCAGATGAGCGCCGCTGATTTTGCCGGCGATGTAGATCCCCATCGTCACCGCCAACCCCCAACAGAGCGTGATGTTGGTGAAGCCGCCGTTGACGATCTCTCCCTGCAAGCCGTGGCCGAATAGCATGGTCATGGCTACAACGCCGGCGCCAAAAGATATCAGGACAAACGTGCCGAGAAACTCAGCCACTAACTCGCCAATCAAGGTGTTCTGGCTCATGAGAAGCCGCGATTGTATCAGGTTTCGCTATCCCGGCAGAATCGGATTCGATCATCCGAATTTTCGTCGACAAACTGTTGGATTCTGATACACTGAGGTTTAGCGCGGAAACAGCCATGGCCTTTCTCCATAATCAGTTCGAGCGCAACTTCCTCACCACCTCGGTCGACTACGTCTTCAATTGGGCCCGCAAATCGTCTCTGTGGCCGCTCACCTTTGGGCTTGCCTGCTGCGCCATCGAGATGATCGCGGCGAGCGCCTCCCGGTTTGACATCGCCCGATTTGGCGCCGAGGTGTTCCGCCCCAGCCCCCGTCAATCGGACCTGATGATCGTCGCCGGAACGGTGACACTGAAGATGGCCCCGGTGCTCAAGCGGATTTACGATCAGATGCCCGACCCGAAGTGGGTGATCTCGATGGGCGCCTGCGCCAACGTCGGCGGTCCGTTCAACACCTACTCCACGCTCCAGGGCGTGGACCGGATTGTCCCGGTGGACGTGTACATCGTCGGCTGCCCGCCGCGTCCGGAAAACCTGTTCTACGGACTCCTGAAACTGCAGGACAAGATCGACCAGATGCAGACCCTTGTCAAACGGCCCACCGAAGTCCGGCTTGACGAGACCATGCTCGAGAATTTCAAAAAACAGGTCATGATTGCCCAGACGCAGAATCCGGCGCAGGATATCGAGCAGATGGGTAAGATCTACACCCCGGTCGGCTGAACACGGTGCTTTCGGCACACACCTCAGGCCTGTACCGTTCGACCTCGCTCGACTCCCTCGATTGGCTCGAACACGGCTTCGGCACGCGGCGTTCGGCCTGGCCAGCGGCCGAATGCCTCGCGACGCTCCAACAGATTCATTCCAACCATGTCATCGAGGTCGTACGCCCCGGTCCGGCGGGCGCGGGCGATGCGCTGATTACCAATGAACCCGGCCTGGTGGTCGGAGTAAAAACCGCCGACTGCGTTCCGGTGTTGCTCGCCGACACCCGCAATCGAGCTGTGGCGGCAGTTCATGCGGGTTGGCGCGGAACGGCGGACGCGATTCTGCTGCGGACTCTCGAGAAGATGGCAGAACGCTTTGGATCCCGCCCTGAGGACGTGTTTGCGGCTATCGGCCCGTGTATTCAGACTTGTTGTTACGAGGTGGGACCGGAGGTGGCCGAGCGGTTCCGGCACTGGATTCCCAGTCTCGAGCCAGGGACCCGGCAGAAACTCGACCTGATCGAGGCGAACCTGCGCCAGTTGGGCTTCGCGGGGATTGCGCCCGAGCGCGTGGACCACGGAGCGCCTTGCACCTATTGCCGGCCCGAGCAACTACACAGCTTCCGCAGAGACCGCGAGCAGGCCGGCCGCATGATTTCGGCCATCGGGATCGTGGCTCCAGGCTGGATCTGAATAGAAAAAGGCGCGGCATTGAAGCCGCGCCTGATCAGAAAAACAGAGACAATCGAAGACGAACGTACAACCCGAACCGGTGGCCCGGTTAGGCCGCGTTCACCAGCAGATCGTCCACTGCATCCGGCGATTCCTCGCGGTTGCGGTCGGCAGCTTCCTGGCACTGGATGCAGAACGGAGTCCACGGCACGGCAATGAGCCGCTTCGGGCTGATGTCTTCTTCACAGTGCAGGCACACACCGTAGGTGCCTTCGTCGATGCGGCGCAGCGCTGCACGCACATTGCGGAGCAACTGCGACTCACGGTCCAGATTACGGATGGCCAGCTCGCGTTCGGCCGCGTGCTGCACTTCATCCAACGCATCGGGGCTCTTCTCAATCGTGATCGCCTCGCGGTTGCGGATAAACTGCTCGAGTTCGGCCTGCTTGGCTTCCAAAATGTTGCGATATTTGTTCAACTCGGTCTTCGTCATGGCTGTTCTCCTCTTTTTTTCTTTTTTATTTTTGTTTGGTACCGTTATAGACGCCGCGAACTGGAAAAAGGTTCAAATCGATCGCGACATCAGCCCCGGCTTGACAAACTTTAACGCCGTCGCCGCCCAAACGGGAATGCTTCGGCTCACTAACTCTCACCGGCACACACCAACTCTCACCGATTGACCTGCTGTCCACCATACTGGGGATACGGAAAACCGGCCTGCGGTGGATCACCGCGGACTGCATACCATACACACCCGGCCCATTAAACCCCGGAGCAAAGCCCGAGGATGCAGGCGGCACATTTGTCTGTTCGCTTTGGGCGACTCCGGCATGGCACCAACTGCGTGTCTCGCCGTCTGGAGAGCCGATGTTTCTGGCTCCAGAGATCATACCACAGTCGCTAAGCAATTTCAGAACCAAGCCTCCTTCCTACCCCCGCTCCCGCCCGCGAGGGCTGTTGCCACCCGTCCGAACCCTATGGACTGCGTAGCTTATCGGCTGCGACCCCGTTTTTCTGTAGAGCCCTAATTCGCCCTTCTAACCGAAGCGAACCGGCTCCGGCCGCAACACACGTATACTGTATGAGTTGGGTGGGAGAAATTCTCACCTAATCCCAATAAAATTTTCCGAGCGTGGGTAATCTGACACAGTCTGAATCCAGATCCGCACACCCGAACAGCTCAACCAGGAGCAACCATCCTATACCCTTTGTCAAGTGGATTCCACTATTCTTGGGTCTAGTATTCATCGCCCAGGGCCTCCTTTTCATCCCCTACGCCGGGATTCAAAATGACGAGGCGCTGTTCGCAGTCCCGCTCTATTTCGACACGCCAGAATCCGATCACATCACTCTTTTCGGCCAGCAAATCCCTTTAATGGTAATGACTTACGTGGGGACGCTCAAATCCGGATTCTATGAGCTGTGGTTCCACCGATGGCGCCCTGGTGCCTGGAGCGTCCGCGTTCCAGTACTCATCGCCGGGGGATCAACCGTTTTTATCTTTTTCTATCTCCTCAGGCGCGTCGCGGGGAATAAAATCGCCCTCGCGGGCTGCGCGCTGCTCGCCACGGACCCCGTATTCCTGCTCACAACCATCTATGATTGGGGACCTGTCGCCTTACAGCACCTGCTCATCACAGGCGGAACCTTGGCCGTTCTCGCCTTCGCTCAGGAGCAAACCCGTTGGCGGCTCGGACTCGGATTCTTTCTGTTTGGCCTGGCGATGTGGGACAAAGCAGTCGCGGTCTGGGCGCTCTCGGCCCTGGGAATCGCGGCACTGGCCGTCTTCCCCCGCGAGGTGTTCGCCCGCTTCAGCATCCGCAACGTGACCCTAGCCGTTGCCGCGTTCCTGGTTGGAGCGCTGCCGCTCGTCATCTATAACGTACGCAATCCCTTGGCGACATTCCAGGGCAACGCGCGATTCTCCACCGAAAATTTCGCCGGCAAATCCCATTTGGTCCGCCTCACGCTCGAAGGCTCGTCACTGTTTGGCTACATCATGCGGGAACCGGCGGACCAACGCGCGCTCGCACCTCGCACGAGCCTCGAGCGCGCCTCGGCCACGGTGGGCCTTTGGACCGGAGAACGCCGCAGGAGCCTCGGATTCTGGAGCACACTGACGGCCCTGCTGCTGGCGCCCCTCTGGTGGCCGAAGCGCCGGCCGGTGCTTTTTGCCCTCGTCTTTTGCGCCGTGGCGTGGCTGCAAATGGCCCTCACCAGGGATGCGGGCGGGGGCGTTCATCATACGATCCTGCTGTGGCCCTTTCCCCTGTTCGCGGCCGGCGCGGCTCTCGGCGCCGCCTCAGATCGGATCCGAAAGGGTGGACTGCTGCTCGGGGCCGCCATTGCCGTGCTCTGCGTCTCGAATCTACTGGTCACCAACCAATATTTCCTCCAGCTGTTCCGGAACGGCACCACGGTAATCTGGACCGACGCCATCACGCCACTCTCGGGCGCGCTCGACCGTTACCGCGCGCGCCACATCTTCGCAATGGACTGGGGCATTCGCGAGGTCACCTATATGCTCCATCGCGGCCAACTGACGCTCTGGAGCGGCGAGGACGCCGTCACCCCCGCCATCCGCGCCGATCAACTCGCACGCATGCTGGCACTCGACAGCGTTTACGTCACCCACGTCGCGGGCGCTGAAATCGCGCCCGGGACAGCCGAGAGGCTCCGTCAAGGCGCCGCCCAACTCGGATACCGCCCGGTGCTGCTTGAAACCATAGCCGACCGCAACGGCCGCCCGATCTTCCAGATCTCCGAATTTCAACCCGCGAGGTAAGTCGCTCATGCGTTCCTGTATCGGATTTTTCCTGGCCGCGACCGCCGGATTCGCCCTCGATGGCGTGCCCGCGTTCCCGGTTCACGCGTCCGCGATGGCCATCACCCGCCCCGCGCAGGCCAACAAGCCATACACCGTCGCAGGCGAGCGCGGATTGATTGCCGGACAGCAGGACGGGTCGGCCGAAACGTGGATCTTCCCGGTCAAGATTTTCGACGGTCTGCGCCTTTCGGCCGAACTAGCGGGCTACCCCGTGCCGATCGACGTCAATGCGCAGGTTTCCACTATCGAGGTGAACCCCGGGCGCACCACCATCACCTATTCCCATGCGGCATTCGTCGTCCGGCAGCATATGTTCCTGCCCCGCGCGGCGCCGCCGGTGATCTGCTTTGAGATCGAAAGCGTCCGCCCCCTGACCCTCACGGTCAGCCTGACCCCGCGGATGGAGCGCATGTGGCCCGCTCCCAACCACGGCCGCCCCGGCGCCGAGTGGGTGGCGCGCGGCGACTCCGGCTTCTACGTCCTTCACACCGACGACCCCGCGTTCAAGGGCGGCGTCGCGCTGGCGCGAGCGAAGCCCGGCATTCTGCCTCCCTACCAGGAGCGCCCCAAAACCTGGCCGCTCGAATTCCGCCTTTCCTTCGATCCGAAACGCGACAGCCGGACATTCTTCCCGCTGCTGCCGGCCATGGGCGAAACCCCGGAACAGATCGAAAAGTCACTGAACGCGGTGAACGTTGCCAAAGAATATGCGGCCACCCAGAATTATTGGGACCACTTCTTCGATACGCGCCTGAAGGCCTCGACCCCGGACGCCGGCTTCGACCTTGCGCTTCGCTGGGCCGCGGTGTCGATTGAGCAGTCCAAAGCGCGGTTCCACGACGAAACCGGTCTGGTGGCCGGGTATTACACTTCCGGCGACTCCGCCCGTCCGGGATTCGGCTGGTTCTTCGGCCGGGACACGCTTTGGACCCTCTACGCGGTCCATTCCTACGGCGACTTCGCGCTCAGCCGCGACGCGCTCCGGTTTCTCACCCGCCGGCAACGCGCCGACGGCAAGATCATGCACGAGTACTCGCAGACCGCCGACCTCGTGGATTGGAAAGCGACTCCCTATTTTTACGCCGCCGCCGATTCGACGCCCCTCTACATCATGGCTTTCGAAGACTTCTGGAACGCCTCGGGCGACGAGCGCTTCATCCGCGAACACTGGCCCTCCATCGAGCGCGCCTACTCGTTCATGCGCTCGCACGACTCGGATGGCGACGGCTTCTATGAGAACACCGAGGGCACCGGATGGGTGGAAGGCTGGCCGCCCCGGATGCCCCACCAGGAGATCTACCTGGCCGCCCTCGACATGCAGGCCTCGGCATCGATGGCGCGGATGGCAAGAAGGCTGGGCAGGCCGGCGCCGGCCGCGGGTCCTTCGGCCGGGGCGCTCGACCGGGCCTATTACGATGCGGCGACGCGCTTCTACGCCTTCAGCCGCAACCCGGACCGCACGCTCGACCACACCGCAACCATCTTTCCCGCCGTCGCCTGGTGGGACGGCACGGCGAGCCTCGCCCAAGCCGGCCCCATGCTCGACCGCTGGGCGTCGCCCGAGTTCTCGACCGCATGGGGCATCCGCGATGTGAGCCGCAACGAACCCATCTACGATCCCATCAGCTACCATCAGGGCACCGTGTGGCCGCTCTACACGGGTTGGGTGGCGCTCGCCGAGTATCGCGCCGGACGCGCCGAAAGCGCCTGGCGCCACCTGATGCAGAACGTCGCGCTCACCTTCGAGCAGGATCTTGGCGCCGTCACCGAGTTGCTTTCAGGCGAGTTCTACGCGCCGCTCGGGCGCTCGAGTTCCCACCAGATGTGGTCGTCGGCGATGGTGCTCTCCCCCGCTCTCAGAGGGCTGTTCGGCTTGGGTTTCGACGCGGCGAACAACCGCCTGAATCTCGACCCGCATTTACCGGCCGTCTGGAAACAGGCGAAGCTTGAAAACGTTCCGCTCGCCGACCGCCGCTTCACCCTGTCCTATCAGCGCGAAAACGGCGTGCTGCGCATCAAAGCCTCGGCTCCGGTGGAGTTGTGCCACAACGGCCGGTGCGCCGCCGGTGAAATCACGATTACCGAGTGACCACTCGACAACCGGCCCGGGGTTGTGAAATCTTGAGTACATGCGAATCTTGCTTACTTGCGTCTTCCTATTCACAGCCGGGTTGCTGCTCGCGCAGGCTGCTTCAGACCTGAACGGGGATTGGATCTTCACTTTTGAAACGGAAGGCGGTGTTCGCAACGCCCCCGCCAGTTTTCAGGTGGATGGCACCAAGGTCACCGGCAAGTTCGACAAATCCGATGTCAAAGGCACCTATGAGGACGGGAAACTGAACCTCGAGTTCCCGCTGAACAGCGACGAAGCGGGGTTCACCGCCATCGTTAAGATCACCGGCAAAATGGACGACGGCAAGTTAACCGGATCATGGTCGTTCGGCGGCGAGCACACGGGCACCTACGTCGCCAAACGCAAAGCGTCCTGAGTCTCAGGCGGCTGATTTTCCGACCACAACCAGAGCGATCCAGGTGTCGCCGATCTTGCGCTGCAGCACCCAGTCGCTTTCGCCCTGAGCCGAGAAGTCGGCCTTGGCTTCGTCGGCTTTCCAGATGCTCATCACCAGCGGATGCGGCGCTCCGGCTGCCTTCTCGCTCCATTTCATCAGCTCGGCGAAGTTCGGCGTCGCTTTCGGGTCGGTGTCGTCGGACATCTTGGTCAACGCGATGAAATCGCGCTGCGGGGCGATTCCCTGGTGATCGCCGCTGATCGGAAAGAGGCTGAAGCGCGCCGTGTAGATGCCGGGCTTGACCACCTGACCGCGCCGGTCGTACCACTGCATCGGGAACCGCAGCACCGCAAGCAGCGCACCGTGCGGAATGGTCGTCAGCGTCACGTTCTCCTCAGCCGTCTTCGGTCCGCTCGGCGCGGTCGAAACCAGCCACACTTCGAGGAAGGTCTTTCCCTGCGGGTCCACCAGTTTGGTGCCCTCTTTCTGGAGCAGCGAGGAGAACGCGGCCGGCACATCGGAAGGAGGCGCCCCGGCGGACTCGGCTTTGTACTGCCCTTCCGCCGCGGCGGCAACCGCGGCGAACAGGATGGTCGGGATGAGGATTTGGCGGAAAGTATGAATGCGCATAGCTGTCCTTACAATAGATGCGCGCGGCGCATCTCCGGATCCGATGATTCGATCGACGCCCGGCGGCCTATTTCACCAGCGGCAACAGGACTTTATCGAGTTCCGCATCGGTCCACGAATCTATTTTAATGTTTCGGTGCAGGCTCCAGTGCTCGACGTGCTCGATGGTGGCGCCCGGTTTCAGCGTATCGAGGGGACCGAGCGTCTCCAACTCGAGGAAGTCAGCGTTGGTGAAGGTTTCGTACGAACAGCCGAAATCGGCGTAGCGCTTGCCCGCCGGCGCCTCGTAGCGCTTGATGAAAACATCGCCCTTCAGCACGTATGCGCCCCAGGTGTGCTGATTGTATGTGCCGAGCTTTTGGGGGACCGGATTCTTCGGATCCTGCTTCAGCATGAAGTACTTCTTCGTGTACTTCCAGCGCGGGTCGCCCAGATCGGTGAACGCCCACATTACCAGCGGATTGGTGGGCGCGAGCACCTCCGGATGAGTACCGCGCGGCGGAAAGCCGTGAACGCCGGTGCCGCCTTGCGCCATCATCGTGAGCGCCCAGGGAGCAATCTCTCGCGCCTTGCCTTTGGCGTTCCGAATCTTGTGGATCACCTCCACGCGCGATCCCGTAGCTGCGAGCTTGACGATGATCTGCTTCTCAAAGCCGGTTTCGGGCTCCACCGGCTGCGTGGCAATCAGCGTGTCGCCTTTGACTTCGATCTTCACCGGACCGTTGTCGAGCGCGTACGTATCGCGCACGTCTTCCGGCGCAAACCATATGCGGTGTCCGCCGCGCGGCTGCCAGGCTTTTTCGCCGGACTTGCCCATTTGCGGCCCGAATTCCTTGAACAGGTTCTGCCCGCCCACAAATCCATAGCGGATTACGCGCGGACCAACATCGCTCGTAACGACGAGTTCCACCTCGCCGTTCGAGATCCGGTAGCAGTTCGGCCAGCCGCCGTAGCTGGTCTTTTCAATCTTCACGGCTGCGGAAGAAGCGGATGCAGACATAATGAGAAGCGCGACAAGAGACGTTCTGTGTCCCTGGTTCATCGCCAACCGTTGTATCACAGCGGGGAGCTCCGGAAGCCTGTATCTTAATTCCATGCGGAAATTTGTGTGCTTCGGGGCGGTGGCGCTCACCGCGATGGCAGCCGGCAGCGGCCCATGGAGCGGCTTGAAGTACAGGATGATCGGCCCGGAACGCGGCGGGCGCGTCACGGCAATTGCGGGCGTCGCGTCTCAGCCGCTCACCTTCTACATGGGCTCCACGGGCGGCGGCGTCTGGAAAACCACCGATGCCGGACACAACTGGATCAACGTCTCAGACGGGCAGATTCCGGTCGGCTCGATGGGCGCCCTCGAGGTCGCGCCTTCCGATCCCAACATTGTCTACGCCGGAACCGGATCGTCCAAGATCCGCAGCAACGTCTCGATCGGGCGCGGCGTGTACAAGTCCGTCGACGCCGGCAAAACCTGGACCTTCGCCGGGCTGCGGGACGCCGGACAGATTGCCGAGATCCGCGTGCACCCCAAGGATCCGAACACGGTTTACGCGGCAGCCATCGGCAATCCGTTCGCGCGCAACCCCGAGCGCGGCGTGTTCCGCAGCACCGACGGCGGGCAAACCTGGAAGAGGGTGCTGTTCGTCAGCGACGAAATCGGAGCCGCCGACGTTGAACTGCAGCCGGGCAATCCGCGCATCGTCTACGCCTGCATGTGGCACGGAATGCGCCGCCCGTGGACCATCATCAGCGGCGGGCGCGAAGGCGGCATCTACAAATCCACCGACGCCGGAGAGACGTGGACCAAACTCGGCGGCGGCCTGCCCGCGGAACTGTTCGGGCGCGCCAACGTCGCTATCTCCAATGCCGCTCCCGAGCGCCTGTATGCGCTGATCGAAGCCAGGCCCGGCAGCGGGCTTTATCGCAGCGAAGATGCCGGCGCTACCTGGAAACTGGTGAACGGCTCCGGTTCGCTCACCACCCGGCCGTTCTACTACACGACGCTCGGCGTCGATCCGAAAAACCCGGACGTTGTTTATGTCGGCAATGAAGGCTGGTTCAAGTCCGCCGACGGGGGCAAGACTTTCCGGCGCGCCCCGGCGCCGCACGGGGATCACCACGCGGTATGGATCAATCCGAACAACTCCGATTACATGATCCAGTCGAACGATGGCGGCGCGAATGTCTCGGTCGACGGCGGGAAAACCTGGAGCACCCAGGCCAACCAGCCCACGGCCGAAATCTACCAGGTTGCGGTGGACAATCAGTATCCCTACCGCGTGTACGGAGCGCAGCAGGACAATACCACGGTGATCGCGCCCAGCCTGCCGCTCGGCAACGGGCAGAATTTCCGCACCGGTCCGGGCTGCGAAACCGGCCCGATCATCCCCGATTCCGTCAACCCCGAAATCGTCTACGGCAGTTGTAAGGGCCAGTTCAGCGTTCTCAATCTGCGCACCACGAACGAGAAGCAATACTGGGTGGGCGGGCAATCGCTCTACGGCAACCCCGCCGACGCGCTCACCCTGCGCTTTCAGCGCGTGTCGCCGATGGAGGTTTCGCCGCACGACCCCAAGGTGATCTACTACGGCTCACAGTATGTCCACCGCACGCGCGACCGCGGCGTGACCTGGGAGCGCATCAGCCCCGACCTGACCGCGCGCCCCGAAGGCACGCAGGGAGCAAGCGGCGAACCGATTACGCGCGACGCCACCGGTGAAGAGGTCTACTCGACGCTCTACTCCATCCGCGAGTCGCCGGTGGCCAAAGGCGTGATCTGGGCAGGGTCGAACGACGGGCTGGTTCACGTCACCCGCGACAACGGCAAAACATGGTCCAACGTCACGCCCGCCGGACTCGCGCCGGGCGGCCGCGTGCAAAACCTCGAGCCGAGTCCGCATCGCGCCGGTTCGGCGTACGTCGCGATCTACCGCTACCTGCTCGGCGATTTCGCGCCTTATCTTTATCGAACCGACGACTACGGCAAGACCTGGACACGCATCGTCAGCGGCATCGCCGACGACGAACCCACCCGCGTCATCCGGGAAGATCCGGCGCGCGCGGGTTTGCTCTACGCGGGCACCGAGTTCGGAATGTACTTCTCCGCAGACAACGGCGGCAAATGGCAGTCGCTGCAATTGAATCTGCCCGCAACGCCGGTGACCGACATCAAACTGGCGCATGGCGATCTCATCCTTTCGACGCAGGGGCGCGGATTCTGGATCCTCGATGACATCAGCCCAATCGCGCGCGGTCTCGATGCCGCCGACGAATTGTTCGCGCCACGGCCCGCCGTGCGCAGCGGCCGCGCGGGACGCGGCGGCGGACTGGTGCAGTATCCCGCTCCGGGAGCAATGTTCACCTACCGGGTCTCGTCGCCCGGCGACTTCACGCTCGAAATCCTCGACTCCGGCGGAAAGCCGGTCCGCACCTTCTCAAGCGCCGGACAAAGGCAGGAACGTGCCGCCGAACCCGACCCCGCCGAGGATGACGACGAGGCCGGTCCCCGCATGCGTGGCGGCCCCACGCGCCTTGAGAAAGGCTCCGGCATCCACCGCTTCACCTGGGACCTGCGCTATCCCGGTCCCTGGATGAGCGCTTCCCGCGGCGAAGGTCCGAACGGTCCGTTCGCGTTGCCCGGCCAGTACAGTGTGCGGCTGGTGACCCCGAACCGCACCGTCACGCAGCCGCTGACGGTCGTCGAAGATCCCCGCAATCTCGCCGACGGCGTCACGCTTGCCGATTTGCGCGAGCAGTTCGATCACAACATCCGCGTCCGCGAACTGGTGAGCGAAGTGAATCGCGCGGTAGCACGGGTCCGCGAACTACAGGAGAAATTCAAAGGCGATCCGGTGAAACTCGACCGCGTGAAGACCATCGCCGCCCGCCTCATCACGCCGCCGGTCCGTTATTCGAAACCCGAGTTGCAGACGCACATCAGCTATCTGTACAGCATGACCACGCAAGCCGATCAGAAGATCGGCCGCGACGCGGTGGAGCGTTATGCCGAACTGCGCCGCGAGTTGGATGCGCGCCTGAAGGAACTCGCGGAGTTCTGACCATGGCTCCTTTCCGTTACTACCTTCGCGTGCGATACGGCGAGTGCGACGCCCAAAAGGTGGTCTTCAACGCGCGCTACTCCGAATACGTCGACCTTGCGACCACCGAGTTTATGCGAGCCTGCGGACTGTGGTCCGCGCTGTTTCAGGACTTCGACTTTCAAGTGGTGAAGCAGACCATCGAATGGAAGGCGCCGGCGCGGTTCGACGATGTGCTCGAGGTTTCGGTCAAAACGGCACGGCTCGGCAACACGTCCTTTACGCTCGCGGCTGAGTTCCGGCGGCGCGGGGAAGATGCGGTGATCGTCCTGGCGGAAACGGTGTACGTTCTGGTGGATGCCGTCTCGTTGTCAAAAACGCCGCTCACCGCCGGGTTCCGCGCCGCTCTTGAATCCGGCGCGGCGGCCAGGGTAACCGACCACGCCGGCTCGAGCTAACGGCCGCGGAAATCCGGCGCGCGTTTTTCGAGAAAAGCCGCCACGCCCTCTTGATGGTCCTCCGTCTGCCCGCAGCGTACGTGCGTTTCCGCTTCGCGGTCGAGCGCCGCGCGGAAATCGGAGGATGCAGCGGCATTGACGTTTGCCTTCTGATAACGGAACGTCACCAGCGGACCTCCGGCAATGCGATGAGCCAGAGCCCGGGTTTCCACCCCCAGCGAATCGTGCGGAACGATTTCATTCAACAACCCGAGGCGCCGCGCTTCAGTGGCATCGAATGTGTCGGCGAAAAATAAAAGCTGCTTGGCCGCGGGCCCTCCCGCGTAGTGGGTAAGCAGCCAGGTGATGCCGAAATCGCCGCCGAAGGCGATTTTCGAATACGCCGTGCCGAACTTCGCCTGGTCGCTCGCGATTCGCAGGTCGCAGCAAAGGCAGATGGCAAGTCCGGCGCCGAACGCAAAACCATTCACGCAGGCGACGGTGACTTTGGGCATCGAGTACAGCAGCCAGGCGAACTCGTGTACGCGCTTCATGCGGTCGATCTGTTGCTCCACGGTGGAGGGCGCGGCTTCGGAGGATTTCATGCCGGTGATATCGCCGCCGGCGCAAAAGGCGCGACCGGCGCCGGTGAGGACGACACAACCCACCTCCGGGTCCTCGCTCCAGGAGCGGAGAGTCTGGATCGCCGCCTCGAGCAACTCGCCGTTGAGCGCGTTCAAGCGGTCCGGGCGGTTGAAGGTCAAAGTGGCGACACGGTTCTGAATGTCGGTAAGAATGACGGGCTCGGCCATGCGTCCTGCACTATAGCGCAGCCGGGCCCGAGAAACTACTTCACGAGAACCGCCGAGGTCTTCGCCTGCACTCCGCCGATCGACAGAAGCAACGGTTGGACACCCGTAGCGGCGTTCTGCGGCACCACGACGTTCACCTGATAAAGCCCCGCCAGGTTCGGTGCAAGCCCGCTGAACAGCACCTGCGCAGCCTGACCGCCGATGCTCACCGCCGGTTGAACGCGGGTTTGCGCGAGCGGTTGCGCGGGTGAAAGCTCACCCGAGCCCGGCTGATTATCCACCGCGCCGAGTCCGTTCACATAAAGCTGCAGCACCTTGCCGCGCTGAACCGGGTTGGCGGAGTAGACCACGCGGTTGCTTTCGTCGAGCGCCGCCGCCACCAATCCGGCGCCGGAAGGATCGGCGAACTCGAAGAAAGCGGGTGAATAGCTGGCCACGGGCAGGTCGATGAGCGCGCTCTGCGATGCGCCGATGCTGACCTTCAGCTTCACCGTGCTTTGACCCTGCAACTCCCAGGGCACCTGCACATTGATCTGATTGGCGCTCACATACGAGATCCGTCCCGGATAGCCGGCGCGCGGCGAGGCTGTGTCGAAACTCACGCTTGCGCCCGAAAGCGACAGCGGCAGGTAGGGCGTAGCAGCGGACTGCGTGGCGGGGCTCAGCGCCGTGCCCGAAATGGTGATGTACGAGCCGGGCACGACGCCTTGTCCCAACGCGAAACTCGCGGCGTTCACCACCTGGCTCACCGACGGCGCAAGACGCGCGCGCCCGTCGAAGTACGCGGCCAGGTTGCCCGCCGTGACCTTGTATCGCTGCTCGCCGGGAGTGGAGCCGATATAGACGGTGGCGTAGCCGATGCCCAGGCTGTCGGTCTGCGTGTCCGCCTGTTTGATGAGCGACGACGGGCTCCAGGTGTAACTCAAGCCGCGCACCGGAACGCCGTAGCGGTCCACCACTTTGAAGTCGAACTCGCGTTGCGCGCTCACCTCTTCGTACCAATCGAAGCCGCGAAGTTGCGCAATACTCACCGGGTTGTTGTCGCCCGCGAGGTAGAGATAAGGAACGCGAAGATTCACCGCGCCGCCTTGTATCGTCACCGCGCCTTCATAGTTGCCCGGGGACGGATTCGACCCGGACATGCGCACCGTGACCGACGCCGACCCGTTCGCCGGAAGCGTGACCGCGGCGGGAGACACCGTCACCTGCGCCCGCGAGTCGGCATCCCGCTGCGCCACCGCGAGCGAAAGATTGAGGGGCGACCCGCCGAGGTTGGTCAGCTTGAGCGTGGCGGACGGCAGAGCGCCGGTTCCGACTTCGCCGAACGAGAGCACGGCAGGCTCCGCCGCGACGTTGGTCTTTACAGCGCTCGCGACGTTCAGTTTGCCGGCTCCCATTGCCGTCACGCGGGCCGGGCGTACGGGCTGCCCGTTCGAGTCGAAGCCGGTCACGTTGGAGCCGCCGGCGGTATTGACCACCATCGATTTCAACTGCGCGCTCGAAGCCTGCGGCGCGCTCTGTTTGGCGAGCGCCGCCGCGCCCGCAACCAGGGCGGAAGCAAAGCTCGTGCCCTGCACCACCGTGTAGCCGGAGGCATCGTACATGTCGCCGTTCGGATCGTAGTTCTGCGTGGGAACGCAAAGCCCGGTCCCAGGCGCAACCAACTCGGGTTTGATGGCCTGATTGCCGATGGCGGGTCCTTGTGAGGAGAAATAGGCAACCTGGTCCGCCGACGAGGGATCGGGCACCTCGACCAGCTTGGGGTCGAGCGTGATGCGGGCTCCGGAGTGGCTCGCAAGATAGCTCTTGAGGGCCGTTCCGGCGGCGTTGCCGATGACAGCGGAAGGAATGCCCGTGGTGGCGATGCCGGCGATGCGATAGACACTGTCGCCGGACTCGCGGTAGAGCAGCACCGCCACCGCTCCGGCATTCTGCGCGTTGTTCACCTTGGTGGCGGCTCCGCATGCGCCACCGGTGCGGATCAGCGCAACGGCGCCGGTCAGCGAACCGGCGGGCAAAGCCGCGCAGGCAGTGCCGTCGTTGCCTGTGGATTCGATATCGACCGCGGGAGCCGACAGGGCAGCTGCCAGCGAAGGACCATCGCTGGTCAACATATAAATGCGGCTCAGCGCGCCCGCAGGCGCGTCGTTCACCTTCGCGGTCGAGTAGAGCGAGTGGGCGTTGGTCGTGGCGCCCACGGTGATCACCGCCGGCGAAGTTCCGGGCGTGTTGATCGAGTTCAGGTTCGGCGACGTGCCGAGATCGCCGTCGTTGCCTGCCGAAACCACAAGGGTGAGGCCTTGCGAAGTGGCATTCGAGATGGCATCGATCCAGACGTCGCAGGCTTTGTTCGCGGAATTGTTGCACGTCGAGCCGCGGTCGGACGGGGCCCAGATTGCGCCCAGCCCAAGCGACAGCACAGCCACGTCCATACCGTCGGCGACCACGTCGCTGAGCGCCTGAATCACCACGCTCACAAACGTGTCATCGTTCACGCCCGGCGCGCCGAAGATCTTATAGCTGCCGATGAAAGCACGCGGCGCCACGCCCGAAACCGGCCCGAGCGGCGCCTGCACGCTGCGCCCGGCTGCGATGGCGGCGAGCGCCGTGCCGTGCCCGACGCGGTCGCGCGGGCTCAGGTCGTCGGGTCGCGAATCGGCGGGAGTGCCGTTGCCGGAAGCGAGCGCGTCCACGTAGCTGCGCGCGACGATCACTTTCGAGTTCACATACCGGGCGCAATCGGCGCCGCTGCACTTGGGAAAGCCCGCCGGCGCGGTGAGCGAGGAATCCTGAAGCGCCGGATGGGTGATGTCCACGCCAGTGTCGAGGACGGCGATTTTGACGCCCGTTCCGGCATTCTGCGGACCGCCGAGGCTGTTCCACGCGCCGGATGCGTTTACGAGGTCGAGAGCACGGTTCAGGTGGCGCCGAACCGGCCAGTCTCCCCCCCCCCCCGCCACTCCTGGAAGCGCGCGGAGCTGCCCGGCTTGAGCGGCGGTGGCGCTGACAAATATGGCATTGGCCAGCGTATCCACTGACCCGACCACCCGAGCTCCGTGGCGCGCGGCGGCGTCGCGTACGACATTCTGGCCGGCGTGAATTGCCGACCACGCCCGTGCGCGTTCGACAACCGGTGTCTTGGCCAGTGGCGCGTCCTCGAGCACGACAATCCAGCGCTCGGGCCGCTGTTCAGCGAAAGCGATGCAGGATAAGAACAGGATGAAAGCGGCGTTTCGCATACCGCTCCGGACGTAAGGAAACAGCATTGTGTTTCCATTAGATCAGGGTTATGGCTTGAAACTGGCCAGGTCGGCTTCCTGAATGGAGGGTTCGCCGGGAGCGACGTTGTCCAGCTTTCCTTCGCGCATCCAGGCTTCGAGTTCGTCGACCAGCGCAAACAAGTGGTCAAAACTGTCGAGCACGAACAGCAGCGGCTGGTAGTGGTCGATCTCAAAAGCCTGATTGATGGCCCATTCGAGTTGAATCGGGTAGCGCTGCACGGCGGGCGATTCCACGGCGTGGCGAAGTTCGCCGAAGGAGCTCAGCAATCCGCTGCCGCAAGCCTTGATCGAATCGCCTTCGCGCATCAAACCGAACTCCACCGTGAACCAGAAAAACCGCGCCATGGCCCGCACCACGCTCGGCAGCGCCCGGCGCCCCCGAGCGGCCTGGGCGCACTCGCCAAACCGCACGAGCGCGGCGGCGAACGCCGGGTCGGTATGCATCGGCACGTGTCCGGAAACGTCGTGGAAGATGTCGGGCTCAGGCAGGTAGTCGAGTTGCCCGGGCGGGCGGATGGTGACCGTGGTCGGGAACTCGCGCCGGCGCAGCGAATCGAAGAACTCAAACGCAGGAACGTAGCCCGGCACGGCGCGGGCGCGGAATCCGGTAAGCGGCGCGAGAAACCGGTTCACCTCGTCGAGTTGTGGGATGTGGCCGGGCGATAACCGCAGCGCTTCCACACCGGCCAGAAAGTGGCGGTTGGCGTAGCGCCTCCACTCCGGCTGAATGCGGGTGTAGAGCCGGTTCCAGGTGGCGTGTTCAGCCGCGGTGTAGTCGATCTCGGTCCCAGCGAGCATCACTACCCCGAATCTACACCCAATTGGCACCACATGCAAGTGGTGCTAGTATCGAATGAGGCTCGCTGGTAGTCTAAACGAACATGTTTCCCCTACAGAAGGGCAAAACCGCGAAACAAGCCCATGTCGGGCTTCCGCAGGGCACGTTTGAGGAAGAACACGGGCGGCGCGGCTTCTTCGGCAAGTCGGCGCACCTTTACCACGCCCACCCGCCCACCAATTGGGTTCGTTTCGCCGGCAAGCTTCGGCCCCACTGTTTCGACCTGAATAAGTTGGAACCAGGGGACTTACGCGACGACCGGGGCGGACCGGCGGCGTTCCTCGGCAACGACGATCTGCGGATTTCCATTTCGCGCCGCTCGGCGCCGATGCCCTTCTACTACCGCAATGCCGACGCCGACGAACTGCTGTTTGTTCACCGCGGGACCGGGACGGTGGAGACGGATTTCGGTCCGCTGTCCTACGAACCGGGCGACTACCTCGTCCTGCCGCGGGCGGTGACCTATCGTGTGGTGCCCGACGGCGCCGAGAACTTCTTCCTGCTGATTGAATCCCGCACCGAGTTTGAGCAGCCCGAAAAAGGGTTGATTGGGCAGCACGCCCTCTACGACCCTGCCGTGATTACGACGCCCGAACCGGCGCCACAACTCGACGACCGGCGCGAGTGGGAAGTGCGCATCAAGGTAGAGGATGAGTACTCGAGCGTGTTCTATCCCTTCAATCCGATTGACGTAGTCGGCTGGAAGGGCGACCTGACGGCGTGGAAAATCAATATGCGGGATATACGCCCCGTCATGAGCCATCGCGCCCACCTGCCGCCGAGCGCGCACACCACCTTCGTTACGGGAGGCGCCGTGGTATGCAGTTTTCTGCCGCGCCCGCTCGAGCGCGATGCGGACGCCATGAAGGTGCCGTTCTTCCACCGCAACACGGACTACGACGAGTTCATTTTCTACCACGCGGGGTCGTTTTTCAGCCGGGACAACATAACGGCGGGAATGGCCACGCTGCACCCTCGCGGCATCCATCACGGTCCGCACCCGAAGGCGCTCGCCAACCAGGGGCGGGCGACGGAAACCGACGAGTACGCTGTGATGCTCGACGGTTTGAATCCGATTCGCGTGCTGCCCGCCGGCGAACAGGTGGAGTGGGCCGATTACTGGGCTTCGTGGACGCCCAAATGACCATCGACCCCGCGCAGCACAAACCGCAGGACGTTTATAAGGTGATGGTTGGCGCAATCGTTCCCCGCCCCATCGCGTTCGTGTCGACCATTTCCGAGGACGGCGTTCTGAACCTGGCGCCGTTCAGTTTCTTCACCGCCGCGAGCGCGAATCCGCCGGTGATCTGCTTTTCGCCGATGGTGCGCGGAGGCGGCGGAACCCGCAAAGACACGCTGAATAACATTCAGGCCACCCGCGAGTTCGTGGTGAACATCGTCAGCGAAGAGATCGGCGAACGGATGAACGTCTGCGCGGCGGAATTTCCGCCGGAGGTGGACGAGTTTGCGGCGAGCGGCTTAACGCCGCTTGCGAGCGAGGTGGTACGCCCGCCGCGTGTGGCCGAATCGAAGATTCACATGGAATGCCGGCTGGTTCAGATTGTCGAAGTGAGCGCCAAGCCGCTCGGCGGGAGCGTGGTGTTCGGCGAGGTTCTGCGGTTCCACATTGCGCCCGAACTTTTTGAGAACTACAGAATCGACCCTGACGGTCTCAAAGCGATCGGCCGCATGGGCGGACCGACTTACATCCGAACCCGCGACCGGTTCGACATGGAACGGCCTAAGTAGTTGACCCCTTGAAATCGGGGGTTCGCCCGAGAGACAAGCTTCCCTTCCCGCCTTACGATGAGGGTGCCCAGCATGCACCCGCTCGCTCTACTTCTGCTCGCCGCCGTCACCGTCCGGCAGGATACGGCGCTCCGCACAGGCTGCGAGGCTTCCGACACAGAGGTGGCGCAGGTGAAAGCGGGCGACGAAGTGAGGATTCGCTTTTCACTCGCCGGCTCGGCGACACCCTGCTACAAGGTCTCGGCGGGCGGGGCTACCGGCTATGTGAGCGGCAGCCTGCTGGACGGTCTCGAGCGCTTCGAATCGGAACGCAACCTGGCCTCGTCGGAGACAGGCTCGATCAAGATCACCCGGGCGGAAGGCGAGCGGATTCAACAAAAGGCGATGGCTGCCGTGGGAGCGGCGGGTCCGGCGGCGGAAGCGGTGCGGCTCATCAACGCGGGTCAGCCGAAAGCGGCGCTGGCGAAACTCGAGATTCTGATGGGAGCGGGATTACGCTCCCCGGACGTGCTGGCCGTTGCGGGCGTGGCGGCGTGGAAAGGCGACGATCCAAAGCAGGCGCTGATCTACTGGAAGCAGGCGCTCGAGATCAAAGAGGATCCGCAACTGCGGCGCCTGTGCGCGATGGCCGAACGCGAAGCGGCGGGCGATCGCAGCCGCAACAAGACGGTCGGGCTGCGGGTGGACCTGCGCTACGAAGGTGAGTCCGTCACGCCGGGGCTTGCGGCCGAGATGGTGGAGGCGCTCGACAGCGAGTACGGCCGCATTTCCGGGCAACTGGGCTGCCGGGCTGAGGAGCGGATTACAGCGATCGTGCAGTCGCGCGATGCGTATCTGAAGACGACGGGCGCCGCTGTCTGGTCGGGCGGGAGCTTCGACGGGCGAATTCGGATTGCGCTGCTCGACCAGGAGCGGGGCGTGGGTCCGCTCACAAGGCGCGTGTTCGCGCACGAACTCGTGCACGCCTGCCTGGCATCACTTGGCAATTGGCCCACCTGGTTTCACGAAGGTCTGGCACAGCGATTCTCCGGCGAGCAACTCACCGCCGAGCAGACGCGGCAGATTGAGGGCCTGATCCGGGCGCGCGCTTTGCCGCGGCTGAATGACCTCGGGCGCGACTGGTCCGGCATGACGGGCGACCGCGCGTATGCTGCTTATCGGCTCTCGCTGCGGGCGGCCGACCTCATGCTCGAGGATTACGGCGCTTACGGTATCCGCAATATCCTGGCGAGTCCCCGGAAAGTGGCTGAGATCACGGATGCGCTCGATCGCAAACTCGGATTGCCCGAACGCCGGTGAACGGAAAACGCGGTATCCTCGGCGAAGTTCCCATGCCAACCAAGAAAGCTGCTGTTGCGTTCTCCCTGGCCGATTCACTGTTGAATACCTGGTCGATCAACAATCGCATCAATACGTATTTGATCGAGGCGCTTCCCGACGCAGCCTGGGAGGCAGCGCCGCCCGGGGGCAAGGGCCGGACCATCGCCGCCATCGCGGCGCACATGCATAATGTTCGGCTGATGTGGTTGAAAGCCGCGGGCGCCGGGAGCCGACCGGAGCAACTGGAAAAGACCGCAAGCAAGCCGGATGCGATCGAGGCGCTGGAGCTCAGCCGCGCCGCCCTGGCAACGCTGCTTGCGCAATCGCTCGCCGGCGACGGGCGCATAAAAGGGTTCAAGCCGGACGTCGCCGCCTTTCTCGGGTATCTGCTTGCGCACGACGCGCACCATCGCGGTCAAATTTCGATGCTGGCCCGGCAACTCGGGCATCCAATCTCTCAGAGCGCCATGTTCGGCCTCTGGGAATGGGGAACACGTTAAACAACAGGATGAGGCGCGAGTTCGGCTCGCGCGAAGAACTGGCCGATTACCTGCGCGGCGAATTTCCGGCGGTGAGCGCGCGCGACAACCACATCAGCCCGTTGCCCGGAGGACGGCAGGAAGCCGGGCGGCGGCTCTCCTCGATTGAGCCGGCGCAATACGCGGCCACGAGAAATTGGCTGAAAGGTGCAGTGACGCGCCTGTCTCCGTTCATCCGGCACGGAATTGTGACGCTCAGCGAGGCGCGGGATTGGGCAGTGAGGCGGACCGGCTCTCCGAGTCGCGCGGCGAAGTTCATCAACGAACTGGCGTGGCGCGACTACTGGCAGCGGCTTTACTACGCCTGGTGTGACGGTGTGTGGGCGGACCGCGAGCCGTACAAGACCGGCTTTTCAGCCGCGGCCTATTCCGACGGGTTGCCGGTCGACGTGCGCGAGGGCAGGACGGGACTCGCCTGCATGGACGCTTTCAGCGAGGAGTTGCGATTGACGGGCTACCTGCACAACCACGCGCGCATGTGGCTGGCGGCTTACCTGGTTCACTGGCGCCGGGTGAAGTGGCAGACGGGAGCGCGATGGTTTCTCACGCACCTGCTCGACGGCGATGCGGCGTCGAACAACCTGTCGTGGCAATGGGTGGCGTCGACATTCTCGAGCAAGCCGTACTTCTTCAACAAGGAGAATCTCGAGAAATATTCGGATGGCGTCTACTGCGCGCGCTGCATGGCGCGGTGCCCCTTCGACGCTTCGTATGAAGAGCTTTCGACGCGGCTTTTCCGGATTGAGGGCGTGCGATGAGAATCGCGTGGATGCATCCCGACTACCTGCGGGCGGACTGGTTTCAACCGGACGATCACGCGGTGTTTGTTTTCGACGATGCCTTCCTCGAACAGGCGGGCTGGGGCCTGAAGCGGCTTGCGTTTGTCTACGAGACGCTTCTCGAACTGCCGGCGGAGATTCGCCACGGACCGGTGGCGGCTGTGCTCGACGAACTGGTCCGGCAGAAAGGCGCGTCGGGCGTAGTGACTGTGGACACGCCAGACCCGTGGATTCGCGCGTGTTTTGAGGTGTTGGGCGCGGAGGTTCTGCCTGCGCCTTCGTTCGTCGAACTGGAGGGGCGTGTGGATCTGAAGCGGTTCTCGCGGTATTGGGCCAAGGCTCAAGACAGGCTGTTCTGAAACGGCGAGCGGCGCGGTTGCCGGGCTCCGTTATAAACTAGCGTTGACTTAAGTCAACCTCAGGAGCCTCGAATGCGTCTCTGTTCGCTTGTTCTCGTTCTCTCGTTTTCCGTCGCCGCGCAACAGCCGGGCACGCCGGCGGGCGGGCAGCGCCCCGCTCAACGCCGCGCGGGCGGACCGATGATTGCACCGATTGTCGAAACCGGTTTCACCTCCATCTTCGATGGGCAGTCACTTAAAGGCTGGGACGGCGATCCGGAGTTCTGGCGGGTGGAAAACGGCGCGATCGTCGGCGAGACCTCCACCGCGAAGCAACCTGCAGAGAATACTTTTCTGATCTGGCGCGGGGGATCGCCGGCGAACTTCGAACTGCGGCTCGAATACAAGCTCACCGGGTTCAACAGCGGCATTCAGGTGCGCAGCGACGAACGGCCCGAGTTCAGATGGGGCATGAAGGGCTACCAGGCCGACATCGACGGTGAACAGCGCTACACCGGGCAATGGTACGAAGAACGCGGGCGCGGCTTTCTCGCCATGCGCGGGCAGTTCACCTTTATTCAGCCCGGCGGCAAACCGGCCCTGGTGGGCTCGCTCGGCGACGGCGATCAACTCAAGAGCTTCATCAAGGAGGACGGCTGGAACGACGTCCACATCATCGCGCGGGACAACACGATCATCAACATCGTGAACGGTCATGTGATGGCGATGCTGATCGACGACGATCCGGCGGGGCGCAAGATGGACGGGCTGATCGGCATTCAGGTCCATCGAGGACCGGCGATGAAGATGGAAGTGCGGAACATCCGGCTGAAGAAGCTCTAGCCGGCCGGCGCCACCTTGCGCCCGGACACGTAGGTCTGCTCGACGCGGATCTCGCCGTCGTGAATACGGAACACGACGACATCGGCGCGCTCGCCGGGCTTGAGACCGCGCTGCCGGTTCGCGATGCGGCCGATGCGCGCCGGGTTCACTGTGGCCATGGTGACGGCTTCGCGCAGAGAGGCTCCGGCAAAGCGCATGGTGTTTCCCACGGCGCGGTCCATGGTCAAGGCGGAACCTGCGAGGCGGTCGCCGTCGCGGAGGCGCACGCTGCCGTCGGGGTGGAGCACAACGTCCACCTCGCCGAGCTTGTAGGGGCCGGGTTCGCATCCGGCGGGCATTACGGCGTCGGTGACCAGGATGCTGCGCTCGATGCCTTTGGCTCGCAGCGCCACTTTCAGAAAAGACGAGCTCAAATGGATGCCGTCGACAATGAAGCTCGCGGCAAGCCGGTCGTCGGCCATCTGTTCGGTGATGTAGTTGCCATGATGGCGGGGCAACATGGCGTGAGCGCCGTTACCGAGGTGTGTGGATAGAGTGGCGCCGGCGGAGATGGCGGCGGCAATCTGGGAGGCATCCGCTTTGGTGTGGCCGATGCTGACGGCGACACCGTCGCGGACCAGGCGATCGATGTAGGTGGTGATCCCGGGCCATTCGGGAGACACGGTAACGAGCCTGACGTTGCCGTCAGCGGCGTCCTGCCACTGCTGGTACTCCTGAAGGTCGGGGGGACGAACGCAATGTTGCGGGTGAGCGCCGCGCGGTCCGTCGTCGGGAGAGATGTGCGGACCCTCGATGTGAAAGCCTTCCATGGCAGCGCCGTCTTCGAGAGAAGCTTTGGCGCGGGCGAGGTTGCGAATGGCGGCGAGCATGTTCTCGCGCGTGCCGGTGATCACGGTCGGGAAGAAGCGGGTGACGCCGGTCGAGAACTGGCGGCGGATGGAGCGGGCGATGGCTTCGTGCGGCGCGTCAGGCGCGCAATAGTCGACGCCGGCAAAGCCGTTCACCTGGATATCGATGAAGCCGGAAGCCACGTAGGGCAGCGCCGATGGCGGCGAAATCAGGTCGTCAACACCCTCGATTACGTTCTCGCCGCGGACTTCAATCGCTTCCCCGGTGATGACGTCGATACCGTGGATCTTCATGCTGCCTCCGGAGATAAAACATTTCGTCCCGTCTCTGATTTATTCACACTTTTCTCACAACGGGTGATTCGCAAGTGCAAGAACACAGAACGGAAACTCCTGTTGAAAAAGCGGCCGCGCAGGCAAGTTTGCACTGGCGCACACGGCCCGGCGCTGATACAAATGATCTCAGATCCCACGCAGGAAGTGGTTTGGCGTTGAATCTCGGGGGAGGTGGAACGTCACGATCGCTTCCTGCGGATCGGATCGAATGGGTCGGCCCCCCGATTAGATTTACTTGACGCCGACCGTTTCGGGCACCGGCGTGAGCCAACCGAAACGGTCGGCGGCTTTCCCTTCGACGATCCCGAAAAACTCCTTCTGCAGCTTCTCGGCGACCGGTCCGCGGTGTCCCGCGCCCACCTGGATGCGGTCCACCGAGCGAATCGGCGTGATTTCGGCGGCAGTGCCGGTGAAGAACACTTCGTCGGCGATATAGAGCAGTTCGCGAGGAACGGGCGCTTCGACAATTTCGATGCCGAGCGAGCGGGCAAGCTGCAGGATGGTGTCGCGGGTGATTCCAGGCAGGACGCTGGCGCCAAGCGGGGGCGTGATGATGCGGCCGTCGCGGACGACGAAGATGTTCTCGCCCGAGCCTTCACTGACGTAGCCGGAGTCGTCAAGCGCAATGCCTTCGGCGTAGCCGTTGACGTGCGCCTCCATGCGGATCAACTGCGAGTTCATGTAGTTGGCGCCGGCTTTGGCGAGCGCCGGAAGGGTGTTGGGAGCGATGCGGGTCCAACTCGAGATGCAGACGTCCACGCCCTGGTTGAGCGCCTCTTCGCCGAGATACTTGCCCCATTCCCAGCAGGCGATGTAGGTTTCGATCGGGTTTTCCTCGGTCGCCAGGACGCCGACGTTCCCGTAGCCGCGCAACACGAGCGGGCGGAGATAGCAGGAGCGGAGCTGATTGACGCGGATCAGTTCGACGCTGGCTTCAACGAGCGCGTCGATGGAGAACGGGATGTGCATCCGGTAGATCTTGCCCGAGTCAATGAGGCGGCGCATATGTTCGCGGGCGCGGAAAATGGCAGGACCGCGGGCTGTCTCGTAGCAGCGCAGGCCCTCGAAGACGGAGCTCCCGTAGCTGGTGACGTGCGCCAGAACGTGAATTTTGGCGTCATCCCAGTTGATGAGTTTCCCGTTGTGCCAGATCTTTCCGGTGGCTTTGATCATAAACTAAAGTATAGCTTTACCCCTCGTGACGCCGCTCCCGATCGACGCCCTGCTGCCCCAAATCCTCGATTCACTCGAGCGCCATCCGAACCTCGTCATCGAGGCGGCGCCGGGTGCCGGGAAGACCACGCGCGTCCCGCCGGCGCTGCTCAAAACGGTTCGCGGCGAGATTCTGGTGCTGGAACCCCGACGGCTGGCGGCGCGGCTGGCGGCGCGGCGCGTGGCGGAGGAAATGGGCGAACGCCTGGGCGAGACGGTGGGCTACCAGGTTCGCTTCGAAGAGGCGGGCGGGCCGGCGACGCGGCTGCGCTTTCTCACCGAAGGCGTACTGACGCGACGCCTGTTAAACGACCCCGGGCTGCGCGGCATTTCGCTGGTGATTCTGGACGAATTCCACGAGCGGCACCTGGACACGGATCTGGCTTTGGCGCTGTTGCGACGCCTACAACGCACGGTACGTACGCTGTCTCTTATACACATCTAGATGTGTATAAGAGACAGACATAGGACCAGTCTGCCGGTTTCTGGGCGATGCGCCGGTGCTGGCGAGCGAGGGGCGCCTGTTTCCGCTGGAGATCGCGCATACGCCACAGTCGGCGGTCCCACTCGAGGAACAGTTGAGCGCGGCTGTGGAACGGTTGGCGGGTTCGGCTGGAGGGGACATTCTGGCGTTTCTGCCCGGCGCGGCGGAAATCCGGCGCTCGGCGCGGGCGCTCGAAGGCATCGCGCGGCGGGCGGACCTGCTGGTGCTGCCGCTGCATGGCGACCTTTCGCCCGAAGAGCAGGATCGGGCGATTGCGCCCGCTTCGAAACGCAAAGTCATTCTGTCGACCAATGTCGCTGAGAGTTCCATCACGGTGGAAGGCGTGACGGCGGTGGTGGACAGCGGACTGGCGCGGATGGCGGCTGATTCTCCGTGGACGGGCTTGCCGGCGGTCGACATCACACGCATCAGCAAGGCTTCCGCGCGGCAGCGGGCGGGGCGAGCGGGGCGCACGGCGCCGGGGCGCGTGATCCGGCTTTACCCGGAGGACGACTATGCGCGACGGCGTGAGCACGATGCGCCCGAGATCACCCGCCGCGAACTCTCGCAGGTGCTGCTCGACCTGCATGCGATGAAGATCGATTCGATCGAGTGGCTGGAGGCGCCGCCTGTCGAGGCGGTGGCGGCGGCGGAGAATCTGCTCGAGCGGCTGGGACGAGAGCATTTCGCCGCGATGGCGCGGCTGCCGCTGCATCCGAGGCTGGCACGACTGGTGGTGGAGGCGCAACGCCGGAACGCGGGCGAGTTGGGCGTGGCAATGGCGGCGGCGTTGAGCAGCGGCGAGCGGACCGAGACGGCGGATCTGCTCCATCTTGCCGACGGCGACGCTTCGCCCTACACGCGGCGAGTGGCGGCTCAGATACGGCGCGCGGCGGGGCGGACGACCGGGCACGACGATACGGGGGCGCTGATGGCCGTGCTGGCTGCGTTTCCCGACCGCGTGGCCCGCAGGAGGCTTGGGCGCGAGTACAATCTCGCCTCGGGAGGCTCGGCGATGATGGCGGCCGGCGTGACACACGAATTCGTCGTGGCGGTAGACATCGAAAGGCGCCGCGAGCAGGGATTGCCGCTGATTCGCCTGGCGAGTCCGATTGAGCCCGAATGGTTGATCGACCTGTTTCCGGACCGTGTGACCGAACGKGACGGCGTCGAGTGGAATCGCACGGCCCAGCGAGTGGACCAGGCAAGTGTGATGAGTTACGACGGGATTGTGATTGCTGAAACGCGCAGCGGTTCGCCGGATGCGGAACTCGCGGCGGCGATGCTGGCTGAAAAAGCGGAGGAAGCGGGTTTTGAGCGGTTCATCGCCGATCTCGATCAACTGCGGGCGCGCGCGGCGTTTGCCGGAGTCCCGCTCGGCGACGATGAGATGCGCGAATGGCTGCGGACGGGATGCGAGGGAAAGCGGAGCTTTGCGGAGCTCGAAGCAGCCGATATCGCTGCGCAGGTGCGGCAAAAGCTCGAACGGGTGGCGCCGCAGCGACTCAAGCTGCCGGGAGGCCGGGAAACCAAGGTTCACTACGCGCTCGGGCAGCCGCCGTGGATCGCTTCGCGGCTACAGGATTTCTTCGGGATGCGGGAGACGCCGCGGATCAACGGAGTGGCGGTAGTGGCGCACCTGCTCGCGCCCAATCAGCGTCCCGTACAGATGACCAGCGATCTGGCCGGCTTCTGGCAAAGGCTGTATCCGCAGGTGCGCCGGGAACTGAGCCGGCGTTATCCCAGGCACAAATGGCCCGAGGCGCCCGGCTAACGGCGGAGCACGGCGTCGCGCGTTGCTTTGAGGGTCTGCCGCATGGATTCTTCGGGGAAATTGGTGGTGAAGTACGTCACCATCTTTTCGACAAAGCCGGGCACTGAGCGGGAGAGTGAAACGGCTTCGCACTCAACCCAGGTTCCGCCTTGTCCCGGGGAGACCCGCCAATACGACCGCAGCGCCCAGAGATAGCCGTTGTCATTGCCAGGTTCCTTTTCGAGCGTGTGCGACTTCTTGGGATCCTTGACCTCGGCGATGCGGGTGGACCGGGAATGCACGACCACCGTCTCTCCGCGCTGGCCGTACCGGATGGCGTACGTAGTGTTGAACTCGACCGGGAAGTTGAAACCGAGCAGCGCCTTGACCTTCACCTGCCGGTGGAGCCGGAGGAAGACCTCGTAGTCACTGCCGTTGGCCTTCACGAGACGGGACTCGGCCACCTCTGGCGCATAAATCTTCGAATAATTCGGATAATCCTGGAGCACCGCCCGGACCTGCTCGACGGTGGCGCCCGGGACAAACATGACGCCGAGCCAGTGGTTGATAAGTCCGTCGGATATGGGGAGGCTCGCAGTGTCCCCCGGTTTGCGGTTGAGAAAAGGGACGGCTACGATACCGCCCATGAGGGCGCGGTCGCGCGCGCCGGAGATGCCGTTGACGGCACCGGAGTCTATCTGCGGCTCGAGTTGGCGCACGTAGCGTTCGAATTCGTCGCGTGTGCGATCGGAGAGTTGAACGTCGGCCAGAACAGGAACAGCGGCCGCCAGCAAAAGAACAAAGCGGATCATTACAGTCGATAGGATGCTTGTGCCAGCTACCAGGGTACAAGCTAAAATTTAAGTTTGTCCGATTCACGCGTTTCCGTTATAGTGCCCACGCTGGCGGCGGACTCCGCCCTGGAGGATTGCCTGGAGTCTCTGGCTGTCCAGACGCTGCGCGATTTTGAAACGATCGTGATCGATAACAGCGGTGAGCGCCGGGCGAGCCGGTTGGAAGGGCGCTACGCATGGCTGCGGATTCTGTTCAACGATTCCAACGCGGGCTTCGGCGGAGCGGTAAACCAAGGGATCCGTGCGTCGGCGAGTCCCTTTATCGCGGTGCTGAACGACGATGCCGCGCCGCACCCGCACTGGCTCGCGGCGATGCTCGAGGCGCTCGACGCGCGATACGAGATCGGCATGTGCGCGCCGCAGATCCGGTTGGACGGCGAGCATCTGGATTCGGCCGGGATGCTGATTGCGCGCGACGGGTCGAGCAAACAGCGCGGGCACAAAGAACCCGCTCAGCGTTTCGCAGGCGCGGGGCAGGCGCTGTTTCCGAGCGGCTGCGCGGCTCTTTACCGGCGCGACATGCTTGAAGATATCGGGCTATTCGACGAGCGGTTCTTTTTGTACTGCGAAGACACGGATCTTGGTTTGCGCGCGCGGTGGAAGCTATGGGAGTGCGTCTACGCGCCGGAGGCTGTGGTTGAGCACCGGTACTCGCACTCGGCCGGTTCGGCATCGGCGATGAAGGCCTTCTATGTGGAGCGGAACCGGCTGTTCGTCGTGGTGAAGAATTTCACGGCGATGCAACTGCTCGCCGCGCCGGTCTTCTCGCTGGTCCGGTATTTCTGGCATGCGGTGTACCTGCTCAAAGGCCAGGGAAAGGCGGCGCAGGTTCAGGCGCCGGCATCCCTGCCCTGGGTTCTGATTCAAGCCTGGAGTTCGCTCATCCGGCACTTGCCCGCGCTCTGGCGCGACCGGCGGCGGATTCGGGGCACGGCACGCGCGACGCCGCGGCAGTTTGAACGTCTCCTGGCGGCGTATCGAATTTCCGAACGTCAGGTGGCCTCGTTATGAAACGCTCGAGCGGACCGGGCGAGGTGATGGTGATCGTTCCGGCGTTCAACGAGGAAGCGGCGGTCGGCGGCGTCGTGCGCGAAGTGCAGCAGACGATGCCGGGCGTGCCCGTGCTGGTGCTCGACGACTGCTCGAAGGATTCCACTCGCTGGGTGGCGAAAGCGGCCGGCGCGGATGTCTTGAGCGTGCCGCACCATCTGGGGCTGGGAGGATGCGTTCAAACCGGGTACAAGCTGGCGTATGAGCTGGGCTACGATTACGTGGTCCGCATCGACGGCGACGGCCAGCACGATCCGGCGTATATCCCTGAGATTCTCGAAAAGCTGCGTTCTTCCGATTGCGACATGGTGATCGGCTCGCGGTTCGCCAACGGGGCGGAGGGCGAACATACCAACCTGGCGCGCGCAGCGGGAATCGCGCTGTTCCGCCTGCTGCTTCGGCCGATTCTCGGCAAGCCGGTGCACGATCCGACATCGGGATACGTGGGCGTGAAACGCTCGGCGTTGGCGGTATTCGCGGCCAGTTTTCCGCTCGAGTATCCGGAGATTGAAGCGCTGGTGGTGCTGCAGCGCAAGCGGTTCCGGTTTGAGGAGATTCCGTGCCGGATGCGGCCGCGCTCGACCGGGCGGAGCACGATCACGCCGGTGCGGTCGCTCTACTACATGGTCCACGTGCTGCTGGGCGTATTTGTGAACATACTTCGTTTTGAAGGGCGAAGGAGAAAAAGCTGATGGAACGTCTGTTGAACGTGATGACGCTATTCGGGCTGGCGCTGTTTATCGTGGTGCTCACGTCGCTGCGGCGCGCCCACATCCGGGTGGAGTACTCCGTTAGCTGGCTGAGCGCGGCGGCGGTGCTGGTGGTGCTCTCGCGGGCGGGCGGAGTGCTCGGCTGGATGACGAGCGCGCTCGGGTTGACGGAACCGGCCCTGGCTTTGATGTTCCTGATATTCTGCGTATTTCTTGTGGTGTTCTACCGGTTTTCGATCGTCATCTCCAATTTGAAGGACGCCAATATCGCGATGGCGCAGCGCGTGGCCATTCTGCAGGCTCAGGTCGAATCGCTTCATGAGCGCTAAGCCTCCAAAGCGCAAAGAGGACCTTGCGCCTCGACCCGCGGCCGGGTCGCGGTGGTGGTGGTACGCAGCGGGACTGGCTGCGGCGCTCGCGGCGCTCTTCGAGGTGTATTCGCCGTCGCTGCAGGCGCCGTTTCTGTTCGACGATTTGTACCTGCCGTTCCTGCACCCGGACTTCGCCAACGCGCCGCTCGGTTCGTGGCTTTCGGGACAACGGCCGCTGCTGATGCTGGGCTACTGGATGAACTACCAGACGAGCCAGACGGATCCGCTGTCCTACCACGTGGTGAACGTTCTGTTTCACTTCGTCAACGGGGTGCTGGCATGGCTGGTCGTGAGAAGACTCCTCGAGCGGGCAGGAGTGGCGGGCGGAAAGCGCGAAGGGCTTGCGGTGTTCGGCGGGGCGCTGTTCCTGTTTCATCCATTGCAGACCGAGGCTGTGACGTATGTGGCTAGCCGCTCGGAGACGCAGAGCGTCGCGTTCTTTTTGGCCGCTTTCGCGCTCTTCCTGTACCGGCGCTCGGCCGCTGTTTCGACCGGCGTCACCATCGGCATTCTGGGGTTAAGCGCCGCCGCGGTGCTCAGCAAGGAGCACACCGCGGTGCTGGTGGGCTTGCTGCTGCTCACCGACTTCTACTGGAACCCCGGATTCACTTTCGAGGGAATTCGAAAGAACTGGAAACTGTATGCGCCAATCGCGCTCGGCACGGTGCTGGCCGCACTGTTCGTGCTACGCGCCCTGCGCACAGCCACCACGGCGGGCTTCGGCGTGAAGGATTTCACGTGGTACCAATACTTCTTCACGCAATGCCGCGCCATCTGGGTTTACCTGCGCATGTTCCTGCTGCCATATGGGCTGACCGTAGACCACGATTTCGCCATTTCAAAAGGCATTCTCGACGGGGGCGCGATTTTCGGCATGCTCGGGCTGATTGCCGGCGCGGCTGCCGCCTGGATCTGGCGGCGCGAATACAAGCTGGCGAGTTACGGCTACTTCGCATTCATTCTGTTGCTCGCGCCGACATCGAGCGTCATCCCGATTGCGGACGTTCTGGTGGAGCGCCGCGTATATCTGGCGTTTTTCCCGCTGATCCTGATTTGTTGCGAAGTGCTGCGGCGGGTCCGTTGGAGCCGGGCTGTGTTGACGAGCGGGCTGGCTGTGGTTGTAGCGGCGTTTGGCACTCTGACCTATGCGCGGAATCAGATCTGGGCCAATCCGGTCGCTTTCTGGCAGGATACGGTGGAGAAGTCGCCCGGAAAGTCGCGGCCGCACTTTCAACTGGCCTACGCATACTATCAAGCCGGCATGTGCGCCGAGGCAAGCCGCGAGTACGCCAAGGTGGAGCAGACGGGCAAGCCCGACGATGCGCTGTACATCGATTGGGCGCTCGCCACCGATTGCGCCGGGCAAACGGCCGAGGCAATCTCACGGTTGAACAAAGCGCTCGCGCTTTCAAAGTCGGCGCACGCCTATTCGCTCGTCGGCATGATGCACGCCAAGCTGAAGCAGCCCGCCGAAGCGCTTGCGGCTTTGGACCTGGCACAAAAGGCCGATCCCACGTTTGCGACTACCTATGTTTATCGCGGCAACATCTATCTACTGGCCGGCGAGTTCGACAAGGCCGAGGCGGCATTTCGCCGGGCCCTTGAGCTGGCCCCGGCGGATGCTAACGCTCGAAACGGTTTGGACCTGGCGCTGAGGCGGGTGATTCCGCAAGTGCAATGATTGTCGGCGTCAACGCGCTCTACCTGATTCCCGGCGGCGTGGGGGGCACAGAGATTTACCTTCGCAATCTGCTCGCAGCGCTTGCCGCAATCGATGCGAAGAACGAGTATCGTATTTTTACGAACGCCGAGACTTCCGACCTCACACCGGGCGCCCCGAATTTCCGGGCGGTGCAGCAACCGGTACGCGCGCAGAACCGCGTGGCGCGAATCCTGTGGGAGCAGTTTCGACTTCCGACCAACGGACTCGACGTGCTGTTGAATCCGGGCTTCACCGCGCCGGTGGTGGCGCGTTGTCCGCAGGTGACCGTTTTTCATGACTTGCAGCACGTGCGTCATCCGGAGCATTTTCGGTGGTTCGACCTGCCGGCGTGGCGGCTGCTGCTATGGGCGTCGGCTCAGCGCTCGCGCCGCCTGATTGCGGTGAGCGAGGCCACCCGGCGCGATCTGGCCGAGCACTACGGCAAGGGCGCGTCGGTGGTGCCGCACGGCGTGGAAGCCGAGTTCTTCTCGCTCCGTCGCGAACCGGAGAAGTTTATTCTTTGCGTGTCGACGCTGCATCCGCACAAGGGCATCGAAGGGCTGCTGCGCGCGTTCGCGGAGTTTCGGACACATCATCCCGAGTTCCGGCTTGTGCTCGCGGGAATGAAAGGTTTCGCCGCCGCGCGCATCGAGCAGCTGGCCGGAGAAGGGGTGGAAATAACCGGCTGGATCCCACGGGCGCAACTGCTTGAGCTTTATCGGCGGGCGTGGGCATTTGTTTACCCATCCACTTTTGAAGGTTTTGGAATGCCCGTGGCGGAGGCGCTGGCGGCGGGAATTCCGGTGGCCTGCTCCGATATCCCGCCGCTGCGCGAAGTGGCCGGGGATGCCGCGTTGTATTTCGCTCCGGGCGCGCCGGAACTGGACGCCGTGTGCCTGGACGAAAGCGCACGGACGCGGCTATCGGCCCAAGGCAGCGCCCGCGCCCGCCGTTTCGACTGGCGGGAGGCTGCCCGCCAGACGCTCGACGTTCTCAATCAAGCTATCCTGTGACTGCGATGTCTACCGTTGACCCTCTATCGGAATACTTCGCGCGTCTCGAACTGTGGTGCAAGGAGCGCGCACGCGGGGAGCGGATCTCGGTCCAACTCGGAAATTCCCGGCTTGGCCTGGTCGTCGCGTCCGGGGGAATGGCCTGGCTCGCATTGGGACGAAACTGGTTGTCCGGGTGGACGCTGCTGGTTCCACTGGCGGTGTTCATCGTTCTCCTGATCGTGCATGAGCGCATCGCGAGGCGCCTGCAACTCGCCAACCGGGCCATCGCCTATTTCGAGAACGGACTCGCGAGGCTGGACGACCGCTGGGCCGGAACCGGCAACGGCGGTGAGCGTTTCGCCGACGCGGGCCATCTCTATTCGGGCGACCTCGATTTGTTCGGCCGCGGCTCCCTGTTCGAGCTCGTATCGGTGGCGCGCACGGCGGAAGGCGAACAGCGGCTGGCCAACTGGCTGCTTGCGCCGGCCGGCCGGGAGGAGTGCCTGTCGCGCCAATCCGCCATCGCCGAACTGCGGGACCATTCGCGCTTTCGGGAGGACGTGGCGCTGCTCGGCGACGACGTTCGGGCCGGGGTCCATTCCGAGGCACTGGCCCGGTGGGCAACCGCACCGGCCGTCCGCTTTCCGCCCGGCGCGCGCTTCGCGGCGCTGGCGCTCGCGTTGTGGAATATCGCAGCCTTCGCGCTGTTCATGGCGCAGTTGCTGCCCGGGCGCGCGGTGCTGGTCAGCATCACAGTGGCGCTCGGAGCGGGCGTGCTCCTGCGGCGCCCGACACAAGCGGTGACGGATGCGGCTGACACTGCGCCCGGCGATCTCGAGATTCTATCGCTGCTGCTCGAGAGGCTCGAGCAGGAGACATTCACCGCGCCGAGGCTCAAACAGCTGCGCGCGGCTCTCGATGTGGCAGGACGGCCGGCGAGCGCGCGGATTCACCGGCTACGGCGCTGGCAGGAACTGCTCGATTCCTACGATCACGTGCTGGTACGCGTAATCGGACCGCCGTTGCTGTGGCGGCAGCAGGTGGCCATGGCAATTGAGCAATGGCGCCGCGATAACGGCGAGAGCGTGGTGCGCTGGCTCGACGCCGTGGCCGAACTGGAAGCTTTGTCCTCGTTGGCGGCGCTGGCGTTCGAGCGCCCCACCTGGACCACGCCTGAACTGGCTGAAGGCGAGCCGTGTTTTGAAGCCGAGGAGATCCGTCATCCGCTCATGAGCCCGCAGCGGTGCGTCGCCAACGATGTGTCGGTGGGAGGAGAAACCCGGCTGGTTCTGGTGAGCGGATCGAACATGAGCGGCAAAAGCACGCTGCTGCGCTCGGTGGGGCTGAACACGGTTTTGGCGTGGGCCGGCGCTCCGGTGGCCGCCCGGAAGCTGCGTGTCACACCGGTGTTCGTCGGAGCTTCGATGCGGGTTGTGGATTCGCTGCAGGACAACAAATCGCGGTTCTATGCGGAGATCACGAGACTGAGACAGATCGCGGATCTGGCGTCACGCGAGCGCCGGGTGCTGTTCCTGCTCGATGAGTTGCTGAGCGGCACCAACTCGCACGACCGGTTGATCGGCGCCGAGGGCGTGGTGAAGTCGCTGGTCGAAAGCGGCGCCATCGGCTTCGTCACCACGCACGACCTTGCGCTCACACGCATTCCCGGCAAGAACGTCCATTTCGAGGACGAGATCCTGGATGGGAGAATCAGCTTCGACTACAAGATGCGCCCGGGAGTGGTGGAGCGCAGCAACGCGCTCGAACTGATGCGGGCGGTGGGGTTGGATGTGTGAGGGCGCGGGATGAGCCGCGCCCGTCTGCGTGCTACTGAAGTTCAGCGGTGATGGTGGCGCCGCCCAGGGACGCAGCGGTAGCCGCCAGTTTCACCGGCTTACGCGAGTCCCTGGCAATCCACATGGTGGTTTTGTCCTGGCCGCCATCGGCGGACGAGAGTTCGACGCGCCACGCTTCAAAGGTTCCTGCCGGAACCGTGACGCTTTCGGCTCCCGCCACCTTGAGTGAAAGCAGTCTCACCTTCATCTTGGACAGGTCGAGATTGCGGAACGATGTCGCGTACCCTTCGGCAAGGGGTAGACAGGCGATGACATTGCCCGCGCCCGCGCCTTCGGCGAACAGGGCGCCGCCGGCGTCGATATCGACGGGCTGATCCTTGCCCGGCAGTTTCATCGTGCCGGTCACCTGATTGCCTTTGGTTTCGAGTTCGATAGCCATGGGGCCCTGCTTGACGTTGCGCTTCAGCAGGGTGAGGGCCGAACCGTCCAGAACGACGGAATCCACGGCGTCGCCCATGGGCGTCGAACTGGTATCGGTGATGGTCCAGGCATTGCCGGTCTGCTTGACTTCGGTCGACATTTTCAAATTGACCGACTGCGTGCCCATTTGGATTTTGGCGGCGTAGTTGAAGACGCCGGGTGCGGGCGCGGCCACCGGTTTCGGCACACCTACGGCCGCCGCGTCGACCTTTTTGGCGAGCGTCACGTTCTTCGGGTCGACCGTGATTTCCTTAAGCCGTTCGGCGGTTTCGGGCGACATGCGTTCTTCGTACCGTCCGCCGAGATATTTAGCGAAGAATTTCTCGGCGGCGGCGAGCATGGCCATGTTGTTCACCGGGCGCGCGAAGCCGTGGCCTTCATCCGGCGCGACCAGGTATTCGACCGGGAACTTGCGGTCGCGCAGCGCGATGACGATCTGATCGCTTTCGGCTTTGTTGACGCGGGGGTCGTTCGCGCCCTGCGCCACCAGAAGCGGCGTCTTGATTTTAGACGCCGAGTTCAGCGGCGACTGGCGCTGCAATTGAGCCTGTCTCTTATACACATCTAGATGTGTATAAGAGACAGGAGTGATCAGGTTGGAGGGTCCGACGATGGACACGGCGGCGGCATAGAGGTCGGGCGTAAAGGCTACGCCGGCTAGGGTCGCGTAGCCGCCGTAGGATCCGCCCATGATGCCGACGCGCTTCGGGTCGGCGATTCCTTTTTGCACGAGCCATTTCGCACCCCAGGTGAGATCGTCCTGCATTTTCTCGCCCCACTGCAGATTTCCGGCGTTCAGAAACTTCTTGCCGTATCCGGTGGACGCACGGAAGTTGGGCGCAAGCACGGCGTAGCCGCGGTTGGCGAGAAATTGCGCATAGCGGTTGTAACCCCACATGTCGCGTCCCCAGGGTCCGCCGTGGGGGAAGATGACGACAGGCAGGTTCTTGGCGGGAACGCCCTTCGGTAGCGTGAGGTAAGCGGGGATTTCCATCCCGTCGGACGACTCGTACCGCACGGGCTTCATTTCGGCCAGATAAGCCCGGTTCAGCTTTTCGTATAGGCGGTATTGGAGCGTCAGTTTCTTCGTGGCGCTATCAAAAAGATAGGTCTCGCCGGGTTCGGTGTCGCCCGAAACGCTGACCAGGTGCAGCTTTTCGTCCGCCGTGCTGGAAGCGATCCGAATGCTGCGGCCAGGGAATTTCCGGGCGATGAACTGATAATCGGCTTCCCACTTTTTGTCGCGCCAGTAGATGCGCTCACGGTCTCCGATGTAGGCTGTGGCGATCAATTCGTCGGTACGGTCGGAGAAAATCGCATTCCCGAGGTCGACCTTCTTGTCGGGGTCGGATTCGACCTTGACGGTATTGCCGGTCTGAGGGTCGAGCAGCGCGAGTTCGAGCAGGTCGGGGCTGCCGTGATTGGTTTCGATGTAAACGCGGGTGTTTTCCTTATCGAAACGCACAAGACCGCAGGCCTCGAAGATATTGCAGGAATAAATCTTTTTGAACCCGTCTGGGTCCACGCGGAGAATCTCGGTGTCGCCGCTTTCGAGAGTGCGGGTAGCGAGGCGGAGTTGGTCCTTGTTGTCGAACAGCCACTGCACGACGCGGTCGGTATTCTTGCGCAACAGCTTCCGCTCACCGGTGGAGAGGGTGACTTCGTAGAGATCGTGCCAGGCTTTATCGCGATCGTTGAGGCCCACGTAAATCTTGCCCGGCATGCTTCTCGGGAGCGAGACGATTTCGGCGCGGGCTCCCTTGGCGTCAGTGATGTTGCGCGCGGGCGGCGCGGGTGAACCGGCGGCGGGAGAGTCAGCCGGGTTGACGGCGTAGACGTTGTAGTTTTCGTCGCCGGCTGCGTCCTGCACGAACAGGATGAATTTGCCGTCCCGGCTCCAGAAGTAGCCGGGGATGGGGCGCCTGGTGTCGGCCGTAACCGGGCGCGCGGCGCTGAAAGGCTCGCTGGTTTTCTTCACCCAAACGTTCCGCGTCTTGTTGAGCGGTTTCATGAAGGCGATGTACTGGCCGTCGGGTGAAATCTGCGCTCCGGAGATCTCGGGATCGTCAAAGAGCAGTTCGCGCTCAATCAGCGGGGGCTGCTGCGCGACGGCAGGCAAGGCCAGAGCCAGAAGGAAGGTGGCGACAGTTCCGTGGATTCTCATAGAAGGGGCTAATCCCTCTTACGAGAATGGACCGGAACCGGTTCCCTTTTCAACCGTGAATCAACAAAGCGGTGGCGCTGACGGCGAGACCGAGTGAGGCGCTCCCCACGCCGGCGAGCCAAAATGCATTCTTGCGGGCCAGAATCGCCAGCGAACTGAATACGATGGCCAGTTCGAGGAAGACCTCGCCGAAGTGCAGACGCAAGGCTTTGCGTCCGGCCAATTCGCTCTCTTTGCCGAACTCTTTGGCCTTCTCCTGAATTTCTTCGGCTTCTTTTTCGTAGCGCTCGAAGTTGGCGCTGTATTTCGCGGCCGTCTTCTGAGCGGCATCACCGGATATCGACTGCATGAGATCGCGGGCCACTTCGGACTGGTAACGGCGCAGCGCCTTGGCCTGATAGAACGACCACTGGTCGCTCGATTTCTGCTGCATCAGCAGTTCCTCGGTAGTGGTGAGGTGGGCGTAAACGGCGACGACAGCCAGCACGGCGGCAATGATGGCCATGGTGGCGCCGGCGCGGCGCGTAAAATCGTCGTGCGCGTGCTCGGCGTTCTCCTGCAATTCCTCGTGGACGGACATGTTTCAACAATGTAACATGCCGAGGAAGCTTTCTCCGCGGCCGATTTGAGCGCCGAAATTATCGGCGACGGTCTGGCCGATGTCGGAAAGCGACGCGCGGGTGCCGAGGTCCACTCCGGGGCGCGCGAGGCGGCCATAGGTGAGCAGCGGCACATACTCGCGGCTGTGGTCGGTGGAGGGTGTCGTGGGGTCGCATCCGTGGTCGGCGGTGAGAATCAACAGGTCGTGCTCGTCCATCTTTTCGAACAAGGACGGTAGCCACGCGTCGGCTTCTTCGAGCGCGCGGGCGTAGCCTTCGACATCGTTGCGATGACCGTAGAGCATGTCGAAATCGACCAGGTTGACGAAGATCAGGCCGTTGGGCTGCTCCTCCATGGCGTCGAGGGTTCTGGCCATGCCGTCGGCGTTCGATTTCGTCTTTTCGTAACGGCCGATTCCGCGCCCGAGGAAGATGTCGAGGATCTTGCCGACGCTGAATACGGGCACGTGACGGGCTTCCAATTGGTCGAGCAGCATTCCCCGCGGCGGCGCCACGGCGTAATCCTTACGGTTGGTGGTTCGGGTGAACGCGCCGGGCTCGCCGATGAACGGGCGCGCGATGACGCGACCCACTTCATGAGGACCCCGCAGAATCTCGCGGGCAATCTCGCACATCCGGTAGAGCTCAAAAAGCGGGATCACTTCTTCGTGCGCGGCGATTTGGAACACGCTGTCGGCCGAAGTGTAGACGATCGGGGAGCCCGTGCGCATGTGTTCGGCGCCGAGTTGCTTGATGATTTCGGTGCCGGAAGCCGGAACGTTGCCGAGCGCCTTCCGTCCGGTGCGCTGTTCGAACTCGGAGATGATTTCGGGCGGAAAGCCGTTCGGGTAAAGCGGCAGAGGCTCATTCAGGTGAATGCCGGCCATTTCCCAGTGGCCGGTGGTTGTGTCCTTGCCGGGCGAGGCGAGCGCGCACTTTCCGTAGGATCCTTTGGGAGACGAAGCGGGCGGGATGCCGTCGATGGGCCGGATATTTCCGAGCCCGAGCGAGGCCAGATGAGGAAGGCGCAGCGAGCGGCGGCGCGCGATGTTCCCAAGAGTGTCGCTGCCCGAATCGCCATAGGCGGCCGCGTCGGGCATTTCACCGATTCCGACACTGTCGAGCACAATCCAAACGACACGGTTGAAATGCATCTACTCCATTTGACCAAACCGTTCATGAAAGTTCCTTATCGTGAAGGGCGTTTCACATCGACAACCTTTGCCGGGGTGATGCCGTCTATAGGAGCGAGCAGGCAAGAGGGCCTGGAAGAGAAAGAGGGGAAGGAGATAAGGCAATGCGGTACAACAGGATATTCGCTTCGATGGCTTTGGTGGCGGGACTCGGGATGACCGGCGCCTCCACCCTCATGGCTGGAGAATGGGGCTGGGATCGTTCCGACCGCTACGACCGCCGCGATATGCGAGCCGATACGCGCGACCTCCGGTACGACGCCCACGACCTCCGGCACGATTACGCCGAACTCGACCGGCTGAGCGCCGACGTAGCCCGCGACCGGGCCGAGATGAACGAGTTCATCCGCTGCGGGAACGATCGGGCGGCCGCCGCGGCAGCCGCCGACCTGGCGCGCGACCAAAGGGCCTTAAACGCGCTCCGCCACGACATTCATGAAGATCGCGAGGACATGGAGCATGACCGCCGCGATTTGCGCAACGACTGGCGCTACGGCTTCCGCAGGTGGTAATACACACTCCCGGCGGGCCTCCGGAGTCATCCGGGGGCCCGTTTTGTTTTTGAGGCCGCGCGTCTCAGAAATGTAATTTGAGGACGAGTTCGACCAAACGCGGAAAGTTGTTCTGGCTATTCGGAATCACGCCGAACACCGGGCTGGTGAAACTGGTGCTCGCCGGCCCGGGGCGAATCGTGGTGTTGGACACGTTGAACGCCTCGGCGCGGAATTGCAGCCGGTAACGCTCGGTTATGTTGGTGTATTTCTCGATGGCGACGTTCACCTGCGGCGCAGCCGGGTTGAAGACGTTGCTGAAGCGAGGCGGCAGGCCGGAATTGATCGCGTTATTGGGGAAGTTCTTGTAACAACTCGGATTGTTGTTGAACCAGTGATCCCAGGTCTGGCCCGCGGAGCCCGGCTGACCGGTGGCCGGATCGATGTAATGGACGTAGTCGCCGCAAACGTTGTTGCCGCCGGGCAGACCCACGGGCCATCCGGAAATGTAGCTCGCCACCCACGGAATTGTCCAGCCGGAAACCACGCGATCCACTGCGCCTCTCAGGTTTGTGCCGAACCGCCGGCCCTTGCCGAACGGCAGATCCCACACGCCGCTGAAAGCGATCTCGGTGGGCTTGTTGTTCGAATCCATGGCGTATACGAGGTTGTCGGTGTTGTTGTTGTTCTTGTGCGGAATCAGGGTAGCGGAGTTGCCGTCCGGGCTTAATTTCAGGTCCGCCCCTACGTTGTAAGCCCAGCTTTGGCCGATACAGCAGGTGCGCGAATACTGCTTGCTGAACGTGTACGAGAATACCCAGGTAAGAACGCCGCCCGCGCTCATGCGGTCGGCAAGCGCCCGCTTTTCGAAACGCACTTGAAGAGCGTCGGAGCGGAAATTGCGATCGGCCACGTCGGCTTGATTGTAGCCGCCCCACATGGAGTAATAGTTCATCAACGCAGACGCGCTTTGCGTGCTGCTCGAACCGATTCCCGTGTTTGTAGGCAGGATACCCTGGAACGGGTTCGCGAGCGCGCGGCTGAAGAAGGTCGGATCGGCGATAGCGGTATTCTGAAGCGCATAGCCGAGAGCATTCTGCACGTGCCCGAGGTCCTGTCCATCGCGGTCATAGAGAGCGTAGTTCCCCGCAAAGGAGACATCGAGCAACATATTCGCCGGCAACTGGTATTGGAAGCCGAGGGAGTACTGATAGGTGCGAGGAGTTTTCCAGTGCAGCGGGTTGCTGGTGGAACCGAGGCCCAGGTTCGATAGCAGCCCGAGCGAACTGCCCGGCGCCGAGATGAGTCCATTGGGGAACGGGTTGACGATCGAGTAGGCTCCGGTCGGAGTGCCGCCGTTGCAACCGCCGTTGTCGCAAGCCGAGGGCGTCAAGGGGCTGGCGACATTGGCAAGGTAGCCGGTGGTCGCACTGAAACCCGTAGTGCCGTTGCCGGTCGCTGTGTCCGATTGATAGAACACGCCCACGCCCGCGCGCATGACGAGGTTGTCGCGGATTCTGTAAGCAAACCCGATGCGCGGCGCGCCGGTGGTGAAGTCCGTGTAATGCTGACGGCGCGGATAGCCGTCGACGCCCGCAAACCGCCAGACACCGTAGAAAGCCGCCGGAGGATCCGGGTAGGGGTAGACCGGATTGGTGGCATCGTAAGCGGCTTTCAGGGTGCGCCATTTGGCCAGAATCTGATCGCTGAGCGGACTCACCGTGCTGATGTCGAATTGAGACGTCATCCGGTTGTAGCGTTCCTGGTAGGCAAGCTGGAGATCATAACGCAGGCCAAAATTAATGGTGAGCCGCCGGTTGACCTTCCAATCGTCCTGCAGGAACCAGGCGTAGTAGGGGCGGGTCATGTAGGTGGTGACGTTGTTGTCGATGGAGCCGCCGGTGGGAATGCCGAGCAGCAGGCTGGCGATTCCCATGAACGAATCGGTGCCGCCGTTGGTTGTGGAAGCGTGGCTGGTGGCCTGTTGAGTGAGACCCGAACCAAACGTCAGAGTGCCGTAAGCGTTTCCGGGAGAGACGTTTCCGCGGGCCTCATAGCCGTATTCGAACCCGAATTTGAGGGTGTGCGACTGTTTGGTCCAGGTGAGCGTGGGCAGGAAAGTGTACCGTGTATAGGGCTGCCACACAAAGCTGCCGGAACCGAACAACGCGCCCGTAAACCCGTTGATATTGATGTTGGGAATGACGGAGTCGGTGACGGTGGGGGCGTGAATCATGCCGGTCATCCCGAGCGATTGCGGACTGATGGTGCGGGCAAGGTCGGAATAACCCGGGCTGAACTGCACGAACCTGGCAACGCTGACCTTCACATCGAACACGGCGCGGGCGGAAAACACGTGTGTGTGTTCCAGGTTGATGCCGTTGAAATCGCGGTTGTTGTCCATGTTGCCCGTCGCCACCGGTTTCGGAAACGTGGTTGATGAACGGTACTCGTAACCGTGGAAGGTGCTGTAGGTGGCGCTGAACTTGTCTTTGTCGTTGAAGACGTGGTCCCATCGCGCCATCACCTGGTTGTACCAATAGCGGCCTTTGTTCCCGGGATTGAGGTAATTGTTCGTAATTCCGGCAGTCCCCTGCCCGGGAGCGTTCGGCGCGGGCAGGTAGGACAGAATCTTACCGGCGACCGGGCTGATGCGGTTTGCCGGAATGACGTTGCCCGGAAACGGATTTCTCCAGTAGGTTGACCCGTTGCTTCCGCCGCAGGGCTCGAGGTCCGCGCCGCAGGCGTGCGTGGTCAGCGGATCGAAGATGGTCATGTTGTACTTCGAGAAGTGCTGCCCGTCGCGGAGGTCGGTCGGAACCGCGGTTACGCCGGCGCCCGGAAACGGAATCACTTCCTGCCAGCCTTCATGGCTGCCGAAGATGAAATCCTTGTCCTTGCGGATAGGGCCTCCGACGGATCCACCGAACTGGTTTTGCTGATGGTTGCCCTTGGGTGCTCCGGCGACATTGTTCCCGAAATTGTTCGCGTCCAAAACGGCATTCCGGAAGTAATCGTAAACGCTGCCGTGCCAGCGGTTGGTGCCGCTGCGAATGACCGTATTGACCACGCCGCCCGCTTCATGCCCGTACGATGCGTCGTAAACGGTGGTCATGGCGCTGAACTCCTGGATGGCGTCGACCGAAGGCGCGAACAGCCACGTGCTGCCTTCGTTGCTGATCGGCGTCCCGTTCAACATGAAAACGTTATTTCCATTTCCGGCCCGCGCGCCGTTGAACTTATAGGAGTTGTTAACGTCCCATGCGCGAGTGCCCGAAAATCCCGAGGCGCCGAACTGTTCCTGCGTGAAGATGACGCCGGGAGTCAGCATCAGCAGCATATAGCTTTGGCGTCCGTTCAACGGATACTCCTGCGTCTTGGTGGGATCGAAAACCAGCCCGCGCGAGGAGTCGGCTGTCTCGAGCACTTCCTGCCGGCCGACGATGGTCACTTCGGTGACGGACTGACCGACCGACAGTTGGGCCGAGAGATTCAGCTTCTGTCCGACCTCGACGGTGACGTCCTCGCGCTTGAGCGTCTGAAAGCCGGGCGCGGTGATCTCGACGCGGTAAAGACCCGGAACCAGGTACGGGATGGTGTATGCGCCCGCGCTTGTCGTTACGACTTCGCGAGCTTCGTTGGTGGCCAGGTTGGTGGCGCGAACCGTGGCGCCGACGACAACGGCGCCACTCGGGTCCGTTACGGTTCCGCCGAGCGTTGCGCGATCCTGACCATACAGAATGTGGCAGAACAGCGCCAGAATGAGGACGAACCAGCCGGGACGAATTCTCATCTCTCCCCCTTGAGCCTTCAAGATCGGAATTGGCCAGTTATATCACGGAAACCGGGGCTGCGCGCGGCGCGCGAGGCTTTTCAGTGGGCGTTGAAGCGGAAATCGCGGATGCGGGTCTTTTTCTTCGCGTCGAGCAGGAAGCCGAACCGCCCACCGGTAGCATCGGCGTCAAGGTCCGGAAGCGCCTTGCCGTCGACGTTCAGCTTCAACGCGGAAGGCGTAATGTCGACGGTGACGGCTCGTGTTTCGGCTTTGCCGAGTTGGAGCGTACCCCATTTTTTCGTCTTGCCGTCGGCCGTGCTTTCGCAACTGAGCTTCTGAGGCTCGAGCGAGCAGCGGACGAAGTTCCTGTTGTCGACGTAGCCGATGTAGAAATCCGACCGGGCGGCGCGTACGAACGAGCCTTTTTGCGGCAGTTCGACGGAGAAGCGGACCACGCCATTGAGCGGAGCCTGGCCGTAGAGTGAGAAGCCGCTGATGGCTCCGGAATACCATCCGTCGTCGTCCTGCGCCCAGTGTCCGTTGGGCCAACCCGACATCCCGGCAACCGCGGGCTTGGTGGGCTTGGGCGCGGCGCGTTCGGGCTGGAGCGCGAGGTCCAATGTTTTTGGAACGCCCGCCTCGAGCGTCACCGCAACGTCGTTGCGCGAAGTGTGGGACGGCGCGGAAGCCGAGAACAGGTAGTCGCCTTCCGGAAGTTCGCGAGTGGTCCCCTCGAACGCGACACTCGTGGTTTCGGTGCGACGCCTGAAACGGACCGATCCACCCGACGGCAAGCCCGTGATCGTCAAACGCGAGAGCGCCTTGTCGGCGACGGGGAGTTCAAGATCCACCGTTCCGACCGGAATCTGAATGCTGCGCGTGACGTCTTTAAAGGCCGGCCGCTTCTGGACGCGCACCGTCACCCAACCGGGCGCCAGATTGGGGATGTCGAGCGTGCCGTCGCCACGCACCGCGCCGGCCGCCGAATCATTCACGAAGACCTCCGCTCCCGGCGTCGATTTCAAACGGATGGTTCCTGTGGTGACCAGCGGAGCCAGGGTGAAATTCAAAGCCGTCTGTTGGCCCTTCTTGATGTCGACCAGTTGCGATTGCGGCTGAAAACCCTGCTTTTCGACGATGATCTTGCGCTTGCCGACGGGAATCTGGAACGAGTGCGGGCCCGGGAGCATGGGCGCGTTCGACTTCCAATTGTCGATGCTCATGAGCGCGCCTTCGGGTTGCACGGTGAGCAGCAGCGTTCCGATGTCGAGGTTGGCGAAAGTGTAGAGCGAGAGGCGCGTCTCGGGGCCGAATGCGATCTGCCGCTTCCATTCGAGGCCGCTGTCGCGAACCGTCATCTCGTGAGTGCCGGAAAACTCGGGCACCGGGAGCCCTTCAGCGGGAACGGTTTGAAACTCGCCCTGGTCCCATTGCACCTGCATACCGGGGCGGCTCGGCAGCAAAGTGGCGCGTCCGGCGAAAAAACTCAGTGCGACGGCGGCCAGGCCGCGCGCCTGCGGCAGCCCTTCGATGCGAGGCGGACCGGCGGCCTGCACCTCGAACTTCAAATCCACCTGTCCCTTGGAATCGATGAACTGAAGCGCATGCGGACCAGCCTTGAGTTCCGGCACCGCCACGCTGCCTGCGAATTCGGCTGGTTCACCCTGGTCGAGGCGGTACTTCGATTTTTCGAGGTTGGTCTCGATCAGCAGATCCTGAACCCGGGGCACCAGCGTCCAGTTCAGCGTGACTCCCCCGGCCTCCACTTTCACCTGCTCGACTCGCGGTTGATAGCCGGGCTTGCGGACCTCCACCTTGTAGCTGCCGGGGTCGAGCGCGAGCGCCTGACCGTCGGAATCGCCTGCGGGCTTGTCGTCGACAAAGACCTGCGCGCCCGGTGGATTCGTGCGGACGGCCACCGGCACCGCGATGGCTGAGGCCGGTTTTTTCGGCTTGGCGGGCTGCTTCAGGACGTAGGTATAAAGCAATCCGCCGCCGATAAATAGAACTGCGGCGACGGGCGTGAGCCAGGCCCATAAAGGGAACGGCCGCTTCGCCGGAGAGGGCGGCGCCGACGGCTGAGGGGCAGGAGGCTGAGGTGGAACGTAGGGCGGCGGAGGCTGAAGCAGGGTCTCGGCCAAATCGGCCTGCGCGGGTTTTTCCTGTACCGGTACGGGCGGAAGCGGCGCGGCGGGCTTGGGCTGGGCGCTGAGCCGCGGCCGTTTGGGCAGTTGAATCTCCTCGGTCGGCGGAAGCGCGGCCGAGGCCTCTGCCGCGCGCCGGCCTTCGATCGCGCGTCCGAGGCTCAAGGCGAGTGGATGCTTGGGTTCGATCTCGAACGCTCTCTGCACAAGTGGTGCGGCGGCCCGCCAATCGTTTTCGAAGAGCGACTTGGCGTGTGCCAGGAGCGCTTCGACGAGATATCGCCGGCACTGCGTGTTGCCCGGATCGCCGCGCAGAGCCTCTTCGAGTTTGGGCACCGCGTTGTTCGGCTCGCCCGCTTCGAGCAACCGGCGGCCCTCGTCGACCAGGATGGAGGATTGCTGTACCTCGGCTGCCCGCTGTTCGATCGCCGCGGCCAGCGTGCCCCATTCGGTTTCGTCCGGCGCCTGCTGACGTGCTTCGGCCAGGCGCTTGCGCGCTTCATCGAAGTTCCCCGCCTCGATCGCCTGCTGGACCGGACGCGCAAGCGTGGCCAATCGGCGGGACTGTTCCTGTTGCAGACGGCGGGCTTCGAGCTGTTGAATGTAGCGATCCGTGTCCGGGCGCTGCGGGTGAACCTCTTTGAGGCGGCGGTACTCGGCGATGGCTTCGGCATACTCGCCCTGCTCGATATAGGCCCGCGCGTTTTCGAGCAGACGGTCCACCAGTTCCTTGCGGCGCTCGATCAGGTCGGCCGATTCGGCAAGCCGCGGCTCGTTGGGGAACTGTTGCCGGGCCCTGGAAATGATTTCGAGCTGTTTGTCGAGGTCCGGCTCGGCGCCGAGTTCGCTCTCGACGGCGGCCACGAAATCGACGACATGTCGCCGCCGCGACTGTTCGACATTCATGCGCAGCGCTTCGAAACCGGCGTTATCGGGATAGCGGCGCAGCGTTTCCGAGCACAGCTTCAGAGCCTCGTCGAACTGCCCGGCGCCGGCGAGATTCTTGACCTGTAACTCGGCGGTCTCCAGTTCCTGGCGCGCGGAAATGAGCTCGGCCTGAAACGCTTCGAATTTCCTGGTCCGGTCGGTACGAGGCCACTGCGCATCCAGTTCGAGGACCCGCGTGATGCGCTCGAGCGCCGCGCCCACTTTGCCGCGCTGAAAGTCGTTGACCGCGGCGTCGTAAAGCGAGTTCACCGCGCGCTGAGCCTCGACGTACTCGCTCTCGCTGCGGCGCAACTGGGATTGCAGGCGGTGGAGTTCCGGGTCGTCGGGGCGCTTTTCGGAAAGCTGCGCGAGCACCTTGCGGGCGTCGTCGAATTCGAAGCCTTCGATGCGCTTGCGGGCCGACTGCTGGAGCCGGTCGATTTCTTCCTGCGCCTGTCCGGCGGCGATTTCCTCGCGCATCATCTGCGCGGTGCGATTGTCGGCGTCGAGCGCAAGCGCCTGTTCGACGCTGCTCAGGGCAGCCGAGAACTCGCGGGCGCGGATCCGGCGGCGCGCCGTGGCCACCAGAAGCCGCGCGCGCTCCAGGCGGATCTGAGCGCGCAGCCGGAAGACGTTCTCATCAAGGTAGGCGTCGGCCAGGTCATCGGCCACGGCTTGCGCGTCGTCGAGCTCGCCGGCGGCAAATGCGGTCTCGGCGCCGTGCAATCGTTCGCGCATGTACGCCGAGTCGAAAACATCGTCGACAGCCTGGTTGTGGAACGCGCGCTCGAGCGCGTTGCCGAAATCGACAGCGGATGAGAAGCGGTGGCTGGCCTTTTTGGCCATCGCCTTGTGCAGTACGCGGGCGATGGATTCGTTCACCTGCGGATTTGCCTGAGCTACAGACGGCGGGTAAACCGACCGGATCTGGTAATTCAGGTCCGCTTCCGACTTTCCGGAAAAAGGCGGAGCGCCGGTGAGCATTTCGTAAACCACCACCCCGGCTGAAAACAGATCCGACGCCGGACCGAGCGGCCCCTGCATGGTCTGCTCGGGCGAGCAATAAAGAGGTGTGCCGGCGCCCATGGTGGTTTGCGGCAGCCGTCCGGCTGAGTGGGCCAGGCCGAAGTCGATCAGTTTCACCGATCCATCGGCGAGCACCATGATGTTGCTCGGTTTAATATCGCGATGGATAACCCCGCCCTCGTGAGCCGCCTGCAAACCGCGCAGCACCTGCAGCCCGATTTTCACCGCATCGGTCACGGGCATGGGCTTTTGGCGGGCGATGATCGCGGCTAGCGACTCGCCGCGAACAAACGACATCACTAGAAAAGGCTTGCGGACGCCGTCGGCTTCGAGTTCCACCAGATCGCGGATCTCGATGAGGTTCGGATGGTCGGGCAGCGCGGACAGCTTCCGGCACTCTTCGTAGAAGCGGCGGAGCAGCGCCGGATCGCGGGCGTCGATCAGGGTTTTGAGCGCGACTTCCTTGTTGGTTGTGCGGTCGCGGCCACGGTAGACCACGCCCATGGCGCCGCTTCCCAAGCGCTCGCCCAACTCGTAGCGGTCACGCCCGCGCGACAACCCCCGGCCGAACAGACCTTTGGCGGCCGACATCAGGCCTTTGCCAGGGTCGGCATCGGGAGGATAATTGGGGTCGTTCGCCATTGCGAGGTACCGGCCCGTTCTTAGTCGCTCGACACACGTTGGCCACGTCTAAGATAGCTAAGCTATTTTGTGACTGGAAGCGTTAACTTTGCAAGTCGCAGACGGTCGGACTCGACCGTGATGTCGATGGTTCCGGTCACGGTACCAGCGCGGACAATGCCGAGCACGAGCCCGTTGAACGCTTTCCTCGATGTTGCCTGAAAGGACTCGAGCGAGGTGGCGTCCCCGTTGTCCACTGCCTCCAGTTTCCCGGCGCCCTTTACCGTGAAACGAACCGGGTGATCCGCCAGGGGGCAGAGATTACCGTCTTTGTCTTCGACGCGGACGGTGAGAAATGCGAGGTCCTGCCCGCCGGCTTGGATTGATTTCCGGTCCGGCACCACGGTGAGCCGCGCGGGTTCGCCCGCGGTGCGCACCTCGGTGGAGGATACTTGCTTGCCTCCGCGATAGCCTACTGCGCGCAAAGTCCCCGGCGCATACGGAACGTCCCATTGGAGACGGTATTTCGAGGTGAACTTGCGCTCCGGGCTCACCTTCTGGTTCACCGGGATCACCACGGTGTCGATGCCGAGTTTCTTGCGCCCCATCGACTTGCCGTTCAGGAACAGCTCCACTTCCTCGGCGTTGGTGTACGCCATAACGGGTATCGCCTGCCCCTCGCTACCGCTCCAGTTCCAATGCGGCAACAGGTGCAGCACGGGCTTGCTGCTCCAGACACTTTGGTACAGGTAGTACCGGTCCTTGGGGAAACCCGCCAGGTCGACGATACCGAAGTAGGAGCTGTGCGACGGCCAGTCGTCCTTGCGGCCATACGGCGTGGGCTCGCCCAGGTAATCGAAGCCGGTCCACACGAATTCGCCGACCACGTTCGGCAGGCGGTCCTGCGCATCGAATTCGACATCCGGGCAATTGGCCCAAGGCGGAGCAACCACATCGTAGCTGGTTACCTGTTTGGACTGGTGGCGCGCGTAAGCTTCCACCGGCAGATGGTAGACGCCGCGCGAACTCACGCACGACGCGGTCTCGGAGCCGACAATCACCCACGCCGGGTGCTCGCGTTGAATCTTCTCGTAGCTCATCGGCTGGTAGTTGAATCCCGGAACATCGACGTTGGCGGCGAGTTCATTCCTGATGGCGCCGGTCCAATCGTTGAACGCGGCTGTGGTGGGTCGCGTGGGATCCTCGCGATGCGCGATGGCGGTGAGCATCTTGGCAATCTCCCAACCGTTGCTGCGCGACTGCTCGGGAATCTCGTTCCCGATGCTCCACATGAAGACGCTCGGGTGATTGCGGTCGCGGCGAATCAGGTCGCGCATGTCGGCTTCGCCCCACTGGTCGAAGTACTTGGAATATCCGTTCTTTTTCTTCGGGATTTTCCACATATCGAAGGATTCGTCCATCACCAGGATGCCCATGCGGTCGCAGGCGTCGAGCAGTTCGGGGGCGGGCGGATTATGGCTGGTGCGGATGGCGTTCATGCCCATTTCCTTCAGGATTTCGATCTGACGCTCGATGGCGCGCGCGTTCACCGCCGCTCCAAGCGCGCCGAGGTCGTGATGGTTGCAGACGCCCTTGATCTTGACGGCGCGATGGTTCAGCAGAAAGCCCTTTTCGCGCGTGAATTCGATGGTGCGGATTCCGAAAGGCGTCGTATAGCGATCGAGCACCTCCGAACCAGAGCGTAGCGTGGTCACGACGCTGTAAAGATAAGGCTGGTTCAGGTCCCACAACCGGGGTTGGCTGACCACCAATGACGCGCTCTCGCCGGCGCCCTTGGCCACCGATCTTCCGGCGGCGTCGAGAATCTCGTTTTCAATCGTGAGGGGTGTCTTTTGCGGATTGACGACCTCCACCCGAACCATCACGGTCGCCTGCTCGGGCGAGACCGCCGGAGTCGTGATGTAGGTCCCCCAGTGAGCCACGTGCACGGGCCCGGTTTCCACCATCCAGACGTTGCGATAAATGCCGGCGCCCGGATACCAGCGCGAGGATTCGGGCTCGGGCGCCAACCGCACCGCCACCACGTTATCTTTACCCGGATTCAGAAACGGCGTAATGTCCACCTCGAAACTCGAGTAGCCGTAAGGACGGCCGCCCGCCTGCTTGCCGTTCACGTAAACGGTCGAGTTCGACATGGCGCCGTCGAATTCGAGCGCGAAGTGGCGCCCGGCCGCTCCGCCGGTGAAGTGTTTTCGATACCAGCCGACGCCGGAAATGGGCAGCCCACCGGTTTCGGAACTGTAGGACACGTCGAAAGGCCCTTCGATCGCCCAATCGTGGGGAAGGTCGAGTTTGCGCCAGGAGGAATCGTCGAAGGCGGGTTGAGCTGCGTTCTCGGAGTCGGCCTTGAGGAAACGCCAGCCCGAGTTGAAAGAAGTGCGGCGCCCGGCCGCGAACACGGGCAGCAGCAGGAGAAGGAAGGCGAGGATCAGACGGCGATGCATACCGCAACTGTTATATCAAGGCGCGCGGGCATCTTCTCAGATAGAATTGTCCTTTTACGATATGAGCCACCTCGTCATCACCTTTGGAGAGATCATGCTGCGGCTTGCGCCGCCGGGATTTGAGCGCTTCCTGCAATCGCCGCAGTTTGTCGCGACCTTCGGCGGCGGAGAGGCGAACGTGGCCGTCTCCGCGGCTGGATTCGGCATGCCGGCGCGGTTCGTCACCGTGCTCCCGCCCGCCAATCCGATTGTGGACGCGTTTGCCGGAGAGCTGCGCCGCTTCGGCGTCGACGCCAGCTACATCGTGCGCCAGAAGGGACGCTTCGGTATCTACTTTGTCGAGCCGGGCGCGAATCAGCGTCCCTCCAAGGTGGTTTACGACCGCGAGCATTCCTCCATCGCGCTCGCCAAGCCCGGCGACATCGACTGGGCCCGCACCTTGGCCGGCGGAACATGGTTCCACATCACCGGCATCACGCCCGCGCTCAGCCAATCCGCCGCCGATCTTGCCATCGAGAGCGTCCAAGCCGCCCGCGCTGCCGGACTCACCGTCTCCTGCGATCTCAATTACCGGAAGAACCTCTGGAAATACGGCAAGAAGGCTCAGGACGTCATGGGCGAACTCTTCCAGCATGTAGACGTGGGCGTGGCTAACGAAGAGGATTGCCAGATGTCGCTCGGCATTCAGGCCGAAGCCGATGTCCACTCGGGCAAACTCGACCGGGAGCACTACCGCAAGCTCGCCGAAACGGTGCTCGACCGCTATCCGAATCTCAAGATGCTCGCCATTACGCTGCGCGAATCGCACAGCGCGTCACACAACGGCTGGTCCGCCTGTCTGCATGATCGCAAGGACTTTTTGCTCAGCCGCCACTACGAAATCACCCACATCGTGGACCGCGTGGGCGGCGGCGACGCTTTCGCCGGCGGCTTGATCTACGGATTGCTCTCCACGGGCACGCACCAGGAGGCGCTCGAGTTCGCCGTCGCCGCAAGCTGCCTGAAGCATTCGATCCCGGGCGACTTCAACCGCTTTACCGCCGATGAAGTGCAGGCGCTGATCAAAGGCGGAGGTTCGGGGCGCGTGCAGCGCTAGACCGCTCAGCCGTTCACCGTCACGGCCACCACCAGCGCTCCTTTGTGCCGCGAGTCCACATCCGGACCCCAGCGTTCCTCGAACATCTCCCGGCTGAATTGAATCCGCAGCAGCCGGGTGAGGCGGAGCGAGTACAGATGCTCCACCCCGCGCTCGCCGAACCAGACTGGCTCGCCGTGCTTGCCGACGGCGAGCACCCACTGCTTCGCCATCTCCACTTCGGACATGGTTGCCGTGTCCGACTTCCAGAAGTGAGCGATGTGGATCCAGTCCTTATGGCGCCAGATTTTGTAGTAGCCCACGCGCTCGAGCACGGAACCGGCTGAGAATTCGCGGGTCTGCGGACGATCGTCGTCCACCTGCACCTGCCCGTGCTCGGGAGTCTGCCCGCTCACACCGTCGCCCGGCGACTGCACGACGCCGCGAATCTGGAGATTCGACGAGCCTTTCATGTCCCGCGCAAAGGCGAGCACTGCCTCGCGCGCCTCCGCGTCGTGCCCGTTTGAATCGATCAGGCGTTCGATACAGGCGTTGAGTTCAAGCCGGTCCATCCCGGTGATTTCCGCCGTCAAAATTATCGCAGATGACTGGCCTGTTTTTCCGGACAAGATGGTGAGGATTTTCACCCACAGATGATGCCTCCCGCCACAAGCAGGGGCAGCCGACCCACGGAATTTCACCCATCCTACTCCTAAATAGATGATTCGAAACCGCTTCGGGATGGTACTCGGGGTGCACAAAACCTCATCGAAATGCCCAGGCCTACTGTCACGATCGACGGCAACGAGGCAGCCGCCTATGTTGCCCACAAAGTAAATGAAGTGATTGCCATCTACCCGATTACCCCGTCGTCCCCGATGGGCGAGTGGTCGGACCAGTGGTCGGCCGAGAAGAAACCGAACATCTGGGGCACGATACCCAACGTAATTGAGATGCAAAGCGAAGGCGGCGCGGCCGGCGCGCTGCACGGGGCTTTGCAGGCCGGCTCGCTGGCGACGACGTTCACCTCGTCGCAGGGCCTGCTGCTCATGATTCCGAATATGTACAAGATTGCCGGCGAACTGACACCGGCGGTCATCCACGTTGCCGCCCGCGCCATCGCCACGCACGCGTTGTCGATTTTCGGCGACCACCAGGACGCCATGGCCGTCCGCCCCACCGGTTTTGCGCTTCTGTCCTCGAACTCGGTGCAGGAAGTGATGGACTTCGCCCTGATCGCACAGGCGGCGACGCTCGAGTCGCGGATTCCATTCCTGCACTTTTTCGACGGCTTCCGCACCTCACACGAAGTGGCGCGGGTGGAAGCGCTGACGATGGACGACATGCGGGCCATGATCGACGATGAACTGGTGCGCGCTCACCGCGCCCGCGCCATGTCGCCGGACCGCCCCGTGCTTCGCGGCACCGCGCAGAATCCGGACGTCTACTTCCAGGCGCGCGAGACGGTGAACCCCTACTACCTCGCCTGTCCCACCATCGTGCAGAACGTGATGGACAAGTTCGCCGCGCTCACCGGACGGCAGTACAAGCTGTTTGACTACACGGGAGCGCCGGACGCAGACAAAGTGATCGTCATGATGGGCTCGGGCGCCGAAGCCGCGCAGGAGTGCGTCGAGTACCTGAACGCTCGCGGCGAGAAAGTGGGCCTGCTGAAGATTCACCTCTACCGCCCGTTCTCGATCGAGCACTTCCTCAACGCGCTTCCGTCAAGCGTGCGGCACATTGCGGTGCTCGACCGGACCAAGGAACCCGGCTCCATCGGCGAGCCGCTCTATCTCGACGTGATCACCGCGCTCGCCGAACAGCCGCGCAATCCGCAGCCGCGGGTGATCGGCGGCCGCTACGGCCTTTCCAGCAAAGAGTTCACGCCGGCCATGGTGAAGGGCATCTTCGACGAGTTGGCCAAACCGTCGCCAAAGAACCACTTCACCGCCGGCATTGTGGACGACGTCACCCATACCAGTCTCCCGTGGGATCCGGCGTTCTCCACCGAAGACCCGGCTACCGTCCGTTGCCTTTTCTACGGCCTGGGCGCGGACGGTACGGTCGGGGCAAACAAGAATTCGGTCAAGATCATCGGCGAGGACACGGGGAATTACGCGCAAGGCTACTTCGTCTACGATTCGAAGAAATCCGGCACCTACACGGTGTCGCACCTGCGCTTCGGGCCGAAACCGATTCGTTCGACTTACCTCATCAGCCGCGCCACGTTCATCGCCTGCCACCAGTTCAACCTGATGGAGAAGCTCGACGTTTTGAAGAACGCCGAGACGGGCGCCACCTTCCTGCTGAATAGCCCGTTTGGCCCGAACGAGGTGTGGGACAAGCTCTCGCGCAAGATGCAGGGCCAGATCATCGAAAAGAAAATCAAGCTGTACGTGATCGACGGCTATCAGGTCGCCAAGGAAGCGGGCATGGGCGGCCGCATCAATACGATCATGCAGACCTGCTTCTTCGCCATCTCGGGCATCCTGCCCCGCGAGGAAGCAATCGCCAAGATCAAGAAGGCGATCGAGAAGACCTACGGGCGCCGCGGCGAAGCCGTGGTGCAGCGCAATTTCGCCGCCGTGGACGCGGCGCTCGACCACCTGCACGAGGTTCAGGTTCCGGCCGCCGTATCGAGCAACATCGAACTGCCGCCGGTGATTTCGCCGCGGGCTCCCGAGTTCGTGCAGAACGTCCTCGGCAAAATCCTGGGCGGCGAAGGCGACGACCTTCCGGTGAGCGCGCTGCCCAAGGACGGAACTTTCCCTGTTGCCACCGCGCAGTGGGAGAAACGCAACATCGCGCTCGAAGTTCCGGTTTGGGACGAGAAGCTCTGCATTCAGTGCGGCAAATGCGTCCTGGTCTGCCCGCACTCGGTGATCCGCAGCAAGATTTACGACCCGGTGGCGCTGAACGGAGCGCCCGAAACCTTCAAGGCGGCCGTTCCGCACTGGAAAGAGTACAAAGAGAAGCTCTACACCCTGCAAGTGGCCGTCGAAGACTGCACGGGCTGCGCGCTCTGCGTGGCCATCTGCCCGGTGAAAGACAAGTCCAACGCCAAGCGGCGCGCCATCAACATGGAGGCGCAGATGCCGCTGCGCGAGCCGGAGCGCAGGAACTGGGACTTCTTCCTGAACATCCCCGAGTTCAATCGTTCGAAGCTCGCCGTGCAGCAGGTGAAGGACAACCAGCTGCTGCAGCCGCTGTTTGAATTCTCCGGCGCCTGCACGGGTTGCGGCGAAACCCCCTATGTCAGCCTGATGACCCGCCTGTTCGGCGACCGGGCGCTTATCGCCAACGCGACCGGTTGCTCGTCCATCTACGGCGGCAACCTGCCGACCACGCCCTACTGCACCAACGCCGAAGGTCGCGGCCCCACCTGGAACAATTCCCTGTTCGAGGACAACGCCGAGTTCGGACTCGGCATGCGCCTGAGCCTCGACGTGCAGGAACAGTACGCCAAGGAACTGCTCGAAAAGCTCAAGGTGGACATCGGCACCGAACTCGTCGCCAACCTGCTCGGCAATCCGCAACAGAACGAAGCGGACCTGGCTCGCCAGCGCGAACTGGCGGCGGAGCTTAAAATACGGCTCGAAGAGATCCTCGCTTTCCGCCGCAAGCATCAGGAAGGCGACCTGGCCGAGGCGCATAACCTGCTCGCGCTCGCCGACGTGCTGGTGAAAAAGAGCGTCTGGATTGTCGGCGGCGACGGCTGGGCTTACGACATCGGCTACGGCGGGCTCGACCACGTCCTGTCTACCGGCAAGAACGTCAACATTCTCGTGCTCGACACCGAGGTCTACTCCAATACCGGAGGCCAGATGTCGAAAGCGACTTCCCGCGGCGGCGTGGCCAAGTTCGCCGCCGGCGGCAAACCCACCGCCAAAAAGGACCTCGGCATGATGGCCATGATGTACGGCAACGTCTACGTCGCCCACATCGCCATGGGTTCGAACGACGCCCAGACCATCAAGGCGTTCATGGAAGCCGAAGCCTGGCCCGGTCCCTCGCTGATCATCGCCTACAGCCACTGCATCGCGCACGGCTACGACATGGTCTACGGCCTCGAGCAGCAGAAACTGGCCGTCAACTCCGGCTACTGGCCGCTCTACCGCTACAATCCGAACCTCATCGAAACCGGCGCCAATCCATTCAAGCTCGACTCCAAGGCGCCTACCATCCCGGTTGAGAAGTTCATGTACAACGAGACGCGCTACACGATGCTCGTCCACAGCGACCCGCAGGCGGCCGAAAAGCTTCTCCACGAAGCGCAGGGTGACGTGAAGGATCGCTGGAAATTCTACTCGCAGTTAGCGCAGGCGCAGACCAACGGCGCGGCCAAGCCGGAAGAAGCTGCCGCCAGCAAGGAAGGTGCGTGACATGATCGACATATCCACTACTTATCTGGGAATGCGGCTGAGGAGCCCGTTTGTCGCCTCCTCCGGCCCTTACTCGAAAGACCTTGCCACGATCAAGAAGCTCGAGGACAACGGCGTGGGCGCGGTGGTGCTGCACTCCCTGTTCGAGGAGCAGATCAATGCCGAAAGCCTCGAACTCGACCGGTTTCTGACGCGTACCACCGACACCTACGCCGAATCGTCGAGCTATTTCCCGGATCTCGGCCGCTACAACATCGGTCCGGAAGCGTACCTCGAGCACATCCGCAAGGCCAAGGAGACGGTGAAGATCCCGATCATAGCCAGCCTCAACGGCGTCTCGCCGGGCGGATGGATCCGGTATGCGCGGCTGATGCAGGAAGCCGGCGCAGACGCGCTCGAGCTCAACATCTATTTCATGCCGACCGACCCTGAAGTCTCCGGCGAACAGATTGAAGCCAACTACGTCGACCTCGTGCGCCACGTGGTCGCCAACGTCCGCATCCCGGTCGCCTGCAAATTCGGCCCATACTTTAGTTCGATGGGCAACTTCTGCCGGAAACTCGACGCCACGGGCGTGGACGGCCTGGTGATGTTCAACCGCTTCTATCAGCCTGACTTCGATCTCGAAACGCTCGAAGTCAAGCCGAACCTCTTCCTCAGCGACTCCAACACGCTACTGCTCCGGCTCCACTGGGTCGCCGTGCTATACGGACACCTCAGGGCCGATATGGCAGTCACCGGCGGAGTCCACACGGTCTACGGCTTGTTGAAGTCTTTGATGGCGGGGGCCCGGGTGGCGATGTCCACTTCGTGCCTGCTGCGCTACGGAATCGAGTACGCCAAGCAGATTCACGACGACCTGCGCGAGTGGCTCGAGGAGCACGACTACGAGTCGGTGGATCAGATGATCGGCTCGATGAGCGTGCGGTCGGCCACCAACGCCGCGGTCTTCGAGCGCGGCAACTATATGAAGGTTCTGTCCAGCTATACGCTGGCCGAAGCCAAACGGTATTGATCGGTAGTGGGTGTTTGTCGCGGCGCCGGCCCGTCTCCTCGGACCGGCGCCTTTTTTCTATGCGGCGCCGCCCTGTTTGGTGCCCTTCGAAGGCTGGCTGCCTCCGAATTCGGCCGGAATCTGCTCCGGCGACACCGAGGGCTTCGGGTAGGCCAGTTTCATCGATTCGAGCGCGTCGATGATGATACTGGACACGGCGATGTTGCGGAACCATTTGCGATCGGAAGGAATCACGTACCACGGCGCCGAAGCGGTGCTGCATTTCGACAGCGCGTCTTCATAAGCCGCGCGGTAGTCGTCCCAGTGTTTGCGCTCCTCGTAATCGGCCAGTGAGATTTTCCAGTTCGCGCGCGCGTCCTTCACACGGTCGGTGAAACGGCGCTTCTGCTCGTCCTTGCTGATGTGCAGGTAGAACTTCAGAATCCTGACCCGGTTTTCAGAAAGCATTCGCTCGAAAGCGTTGATTTGTTCGTAGCGCTTCTTCCAGACCTCTTTTTCAACCAGTTTGTGCACCCGAACCACCAGCACATCCTCGTAGTGGGACCGGTTGAAAATGCCGATCATGCCGCGGCGGGGCACGGCGCGGTGGATCCGCCACAGATAGTCGTGCTCGCGTTCTTCCTCGGTCGGCACCTTGAACGAAGTCACTTGGCAGCCCTGCGGATTCATGCCGCTCATCACGTGCTTGATGGTGCCGTCTTTTCCGCCCGCGTCGAGCGCCTGCAGCACGATGAGCAGCGCGTGGCGCCGGTCAGCGTAGAGCAGGTCCTGTAGCGCGTCGAGCCGTTCGAGATTACGCTTTAGAATCTCCGCCGATTCGCTTTTGCCGATTCCGCACGTGCCGGCGGGATCGATGTGGTTGAGCCGGATCTTTCCGCCCGGCTTTACCCGCAATTCGTCCTCGATGTGCTTCATGAACCGCTCAACTCGCGATGCCGACCACCTTATGTCCTTCGGCGCGGCGCCAGTAGTCTTCAAAAAGCCCGCGCATGGCTTCGGCCAGTCCACTGTGGTCGAACACCACCGATGTCCAGGTGGGTTTCGTGATCACCGGATCGAGCAGCGCGATCATCCCGCGGGTGCCGTCGAACAAGGCCAGTTTCATGGGCAGGGACTGCAACTCGCGAACCAGAACGCCGGTGTGCACATACTCGCCGACGCGAGCCAGATGGGCTTCGTCAAGCGACCCCGCCTCGAAAAGAAGGCGGCAGGCGACACCGCGTTGATGGGCTTGTTTCACCAACTGTTCGTCGAGCGGGTCCACCGCGTAGGGTGGCCGGGAAAACTCCATGTACTCGTGCTGGACCTCCTGCAGCATGCGCCGGTACTGAGCGGCGGTCTGCGCCGGTTCGCTGACGATACGCAGGTAGTCGAGGGTGCCGCGGCCGCCCTGCCCGGTTGAGTAGGCAGAAGCGAGATCCTCGACAAGGCCGCCCGCCATGCGGGATTGATCGGTGAGTTCCTGTTGCAGGGCGACAGCCCGGCGCTCGAGGTAGCTCGGAATGGCCAGGTCAGGTTCGACGGCGGAAAACAGCTTGGTTTTCTCCTGCACCACCTGCGCGAAGCCCTTCTCCACCAGGCTGTCGAGCACCTCGTAAATCTTCTGGCGCGGAACATGGGCGCGGGCGGCTAGTTCGAGCGCCTTAAAGCGCGGATGACCCACCAGAACCAGGTAGGACCTCGCCTCGTAGGCGTTCAGACCGAGCTGCTGCAGCCTTCTCCAGAAGCGTTGAAAATCGATCTCCGGCAATTCCTGAGTCATTGGACGAAAGCAGCATATCAGAAGTCGGCCGGGTGTGTGACCGATGCAACAGCGCCCCCGGACCGCGCCGGAACGGGCGCCGTCCCCGGCCTGCTACAATCCGAACAGGTCTCGAGGCGAATCCGCTATGAGCGTATCCACTCACGAACTCCCGCGGACCCTGGGCGCACTCCGGCAAAGCCGCTTCTCCGAACAACTGATCGCGCAGCGCAGCATCAAGGATGAACTGCGCGCCAACCTGATCTGCCGCATCCAGCGCGGCGAAGCGCTGTTTCCGGGCGTGCTGGGCTATGACGACACGGTCGTCCCGCAAATTATCAACGCCGTCCTGTCACGGCACAACTTCATCCTGCTCGGGTTGCGCGGACAGGCGAAAACGCGGATCATCCGCCAACTCGCGCTGCTGCTCGACGAGCATCTGCCCTACATCGCCGGTTGCGAAATCCGCGACAATCCTTATCATCCGATCTGCCGCCGCTGCCGCAACCTGGTGGCCGAGGCGGGCGACGATACGCCGGTCGCGTTCCTCGACCGCGAACACCGTTACGTCGAAAAACTGGCCACGCCCGACGTCACCATCGCCGACATGATCGGCGATATCGATCCGATCAAGGCCGCCCGCAGCGGCGCGGCGCTCGGCGACGAGCTGACCGTTCACTATGGCCTGCTCCCGCGCGCCAATCGCGGCATCTTCGCCATCAACGAACTGCCGGACCTGGCCGGGAAAATCCAGGTGGGCCTGTTCAACATCATGCAGGAGGGCGACGTCCAGATCAAAGGCTATCCGGTGCGCCTGCCTCTCGATGTGATGCTGGTGTTCACCGCCAATCCCGAGGACTATACGGCGCGCGGCAAGATCATCACGCCGCTGAAGGACCGGATTGGAAGCGAGATTCGCACTCACTACCCGCCCGATCTGGCGCACGGCCTCGCCATCACCGAGCAGGAATCCTGGACCCGCCGCAGTTCGCCGGTGGAGATTCGCATCCCGGCCTTTATCCGCGAAATCATCGAGCAGATCGCTTTTCTGGCGCGCGACGACAAGCGCGTGGACAAGCGCAGCGGCGTCAGCCAGCGCCTGCCCATTTCCGTGCTCGAGAACGTGGTGTCGAATGCCGAGCGCCGCGCGCTGCGGGCAAGCGATCAAGTCGCCGTGCCGCGCGTGGTGGACGTCTACGCCGCGCTGCCTTCGATTACCGGCAAGCTCGAACTCGAGTACGAGGGCGAACTCAAGGGCGGCGAGACCATCGCCCGCGAGTTGATCCGCGCCGCCGTCGGACGCATCTACAACAAGTATTTCGAGACCGCCAACGTCTCCCAGATCGTGCAGTGGTTCGATCTCGGCGGCTCGCTGAAAATCGACGAATCGACGCCGGCCGAGCAGATGGTCCGCGAGCTCGGCCAGATTCAGGGGCTGCTCGAAAAAACGGGCGTCTTGGGGCTTGGCCCGAGCGAACCCGATCCGCTGCGCGCCGCCGCGGGCGAGTTCATCCTCGAAGGTCTCTACGCTCACCGCCGCATCAGCCGCAACGAGGAGCGCGGATTCACCGCCGACGAACGCAAGCGCGAGCCCCAGGAAGAGCCCCGGCAAAAGCCGCGGCGGCAGTTTAACTAGCCGCATGAAAGTCCGGTATTCCAAATATACGGGCGAGGACCTCGGCATCAGCGCCGAGGACCTCATGCGCGCGCTCTCCGACTTCTTCCTGCAGAGCGGCTTCGACAATCCGTACATGCAGTTCGGCGAGATGAACGCCAACTCGCTCGAGGATCTGAAACGCGCCCTTCAGGCGGCGCTCGAATCGGGCGAAGCCTTCGATCCCGAGATGGCCGAGCGCATCCGCGAAGCGCTCGAGTCCATGTCGCCCGAGCAGATAGAACAGCTGCTGCAAAGGCTCGCTCAGAAACTGGTGGACGAGGGCTATCTTTCCGAACCGTCCGCCCCGCAGCAGCCCGGACCCGGCGCCGGCGGCGCCAAAGGGGACGTGAAGTTTGAAATCACCGACAAGTCGCTCGATTTCCTTGGCTTCAAGACGCTGAAGGACCTGCTCGGATCGCTCGGCAAGTCGAGCTTCGGGGCGCACGACACGCGCGACCTGGCCACCGGCGTTGAGACCAGCGGATCGTCCAAGCTCTACGAGTTCGGCGATACGCTCAACCTCGATATATCCGAAACGCTTTTTTCCGCCATCCAGCGCGAGGGTCTCGGCGGCGAGCGCCTCAACCTCGAGTACAGCGACCTCCACGTTCACCAGTCCGAGTATCAAAGCTCCTGCGCCACCGTGCTGATGCTCGACTGCAGCCACAGCATGATCCTCTACGGCGAGGACCGCTTCACGCCCGCCAAGAAAGTCGCGCTTGCGCTCGCGCATCTCATCCGCACGCAATACCCCGGCGACAGCCTGCGCTGCGTCCTGTTCCACGACTCAGCCGAGGAGCTCAGGCTTTCGCAGTTGGCCCGCGTCCAGGTGGGTCCGTACTACACCAATACGCGGGATGGACTGATTCTCGCGCAGCGGTTGCTGGCCCAGGAAAAGAAGGACATGAAGCAGATCGTCATGATCACCGACGGCAAACCCTCGGCGCTTACGCTTGAAGACGGGCGCATGTACCGGAACGCCTTCGGGCTCGATCCGCTGGTGATCAGCCGGACCCTCGAAGAGGTGGCGCGCTGTAAACGCCAGGGAATCATGATCAATACCTTCATGCTCGCCAGCGACTACGGGTTGGTCAACTTTGTCCAGAAGGTGACGGAGCTATGCCGGGGGAAGGCCTACTTTACTACACCTTATAACCTGGGCCAATATCTTCTGATGGACTATATGAACCGCAAAACCCGGACGATACATTAACTTTACAAACAAAACGCAACTCTCGGGCATGAGCAAACATATATATATTGTGTCTCTCCGATACACCTTCCTTGCCCTCGTTTTATTTGCCGGGCAAACCTTTGCTCAGGCAGGCGCCAGGCGTTACATCGTCGAGCTAACCAGCGAACCGGTTGCGGACCACATAGTCCGGACGAAGGAGCGCACAGGGGTGCGCGGCGCCCTCGCCGAGGCTCATCGGTCGGTTCTGCACGCCGAACAGGGGCGGGCAGCGAAACTCGCATCGCAGCGCAGCGCCAAGGTGCTCGACCATCTCGACAACATCGCCAACGCGCTGATTGTCGAAAGCTCGGATCCGGCGCAGTTGGCGTCTATCCCCGGTGTGAAACGAGTTCACCGGGTGCGCTACTACCGGCCGTTACTCGACCGTGCCGTCGTGATTCACAAAGTCAGCGACGTATGGAATCAGGTAGGCGAAAGCAAGGCTGGAGCCGGCATGAAAGTGGGGATCATCGATACCGGCATCGAAATCGGGCACCCGGCGTTTCAGGACGCCTCGCTCACCATCCCGGACGGCTTTCCGAAGGTGAACAATACCCAAGACACGGCTTACACGAACAATAAGGTGATCGTGGCCCGCAGCTACGTGAATCTGCTGGATAACGCCGACCCCGATATGAGCGTGCGGGATCATGTGGGCCATGGCACTGCGCTTGCGACCATTGTCGCCGGCGTGCGAAACACCGGTCCGCTGGCGACGATCGAAGGTGTCGCTCCCCGCGCCTATCTCGGCGTCTACAAAGTGTTCGGTACTCCGGGCTCCAACGACGGCGCGAGCGACGCCGCCATTTTGAAGGCCGTCGACGACGCAGTGGCCGACGGCATGGACGTCATCAGCCTTAGCCTCGGCGTGGACGCCGCGCCGCGCGTGGCCGACGATCTCGACGCGCAGGCTTTGGAGCGGGCCGTACAATCCGGCGTCATCGTGGTAGTGGCTGCGGGAAATAACGGAACGAACCCGAATACGATTGCTTCGCCCGGCACCGCACCTTCCGTCATCACCGCCGGCGCCTCCACCAACGACCGGACATTCGGTTATAGCGTGACACTGTCCGGCGGCACACCGGTCACCGGATTTCCTGGCACCGGACCTGCGCCGGCTAGTCCGACTATAAGCGGACAATTGGTTGACGTTGCTTCCATCGACACGACCGGCCTGACCTGCGATCCGCTACCCGCCGGTAGTCTGTCCGGAAAAGTGGCATTGATCCTGCGGGGTACGTGCACGTTCTCGACCAAGCTCAACAATGCTCAACAAGCCGGCGCGATTGCTGGAATTATCTACACTGCCGCGGACGCTGATGCGCCGTTTGTCTTCGGCGCCGGAACCGCAACGCTGCCTGCGATCATGATCGATCATGCTTCGGGCGTCCAGTTTGCGGCGGCCCTCAAAGCGAATCCAGGCACCACGGCATCGCTGAATTTTACGCTGAGCCCTGTTCCGGCACCCGGTAATCTGATCACGGACTTCTCGGCCGCCGGACCGAACGTGGACCTTGGAATCAAGCCGGACCTGATGGCGGTCGGCGGAAATATCTACGTCGGGACCCAGACCTTTGACTCGCAAGGCGATATGTACGACAGTTCCGGCTACATCCTGGTGGACGGGACCAGCTTTTCGACACCCCTGATTGCGGGCGCGGCCGCCCTGATCAAAGCAGCGCGTCCGGGCCTGACGGTGGACCAGTACCGTTCGCTGTTAATCAACTCGGGCGCCCCGATGTCGGCCATTACACCCGTTCCGACCGTTCAACGCACCGGGGTCGGGTTGCTCGACGCGAACGCAGCCTATCGTCAGCCGGTGACGGTGACGCCGGTTTCAATCAGTTGGGGCTCGGACACCACGCCGGGCGCGTTCACCCGAACCCTGACGCTCACCAACGTCAGCCAGTCGGCCGATACGTTTTCGCTCGACACTTCGCTGCTTCATGGTAGTGCGGCGCCCTCATTCAGCCAGAACACCGTGCAACTCGCTCCCGGCGCTTCGGCAAATGTGACCGTGAGCTGGAACGGCAACGGGTTGGCTGCCGGCACCTACGACGGCTACATCAAAATCTCTTCGGCGGCTCAAAACACCGTCAGCCGCGTGCCGTATTGGTATGCCGTTTCGAGCGGCGATGCGGCGTTCATTACGGTGCTCTACAATGTAGACGACTTCCAGACTCCGCACCGCGGCGCATCCATTAACGACGCTATCGACGTTCGGGTCACTGATGCAAACGGAGTGATTGTTCCGGTTCCCGTCACGGCCACGGTTGTCTCGGGCGGTGGCAGGGTCCGTGGCGTCACCAGCTTCGATTCAGAAGTCCCCGGCGACTGGGGCATCAACGTGACGCTCGGTGCGCGCCCCGGGCCCAACGTGTTCGCGATTCAGGCAGGAAATGTTTCGATACAGGCTACGATCAACGGTAATTAGCTTCGGGCTGGTTTTGGCGGCTGCGGCGGGCCAGGATTCGACCGGGTTTCCGCGCCGCGATACAGGCCGCCGGCAGCCGTCTGAACAGCGCGATGCCCGGGCTGTGGACCACCTGAAGACGTCGTTAAACCTCGATTCCGAGCAGTCGGACAAGATCGACGCGATTCTTGGCGATGCCCGGCGCGCGGCGGCGTCTCTCAACGAGGAACTGCGGTTGCAACGCGCCCGGCTGTTTACGGCCGTGCGCGAGGGCAAGAGCGAGGCCGAGGTTCAATCTCTCACCGAGGCTCAGGGCCGCATCTACGCCAGGATCGCCGCCAATGAAGCCTGGGCTGCGTCGCGAATCTTCGGCCTGCTCACCGCGGATCAAAGGAAGCAGGCTGAAGGCGTCTTTGCCCAGATGGATTCGCTTGCCAGCCCGCGCCCGTCTCCCGCGATGCGTCCGTTTGGCGGGCGCTAGGCGCTCAGGCGAGCAGGCGCAGGATCGTGTAGACCGCCGGAACCGAGAACAGGCTCGAATCGACGCGGTCGAGCCAGCCGCCGTGGCCGGGCAAAAGTGTTCCGCTGTCCTTCATTCCGGCTCCGCGTTTGAAAGCGGACTCGCACAGATCACCCAGTTGTCCCGCGACGTTTCCAATCGCGACGATGGCCGCCACTTTCAACAGCGGTTCCGAAGGCAAGGCGAACCGCGCATAAACGAGTCCAAACAAGACCGACGCGGCGATGGAGGCGACCGATCCCTCCCAACTCTTGGCCGGGCTCACACGCGGAGCCAGCTTGTGGCGGCCGATGGCTCGACCGACGTACATCGCCGCCGAGTCGCCGATCCAGTTCAACGACAGCGCGAGGAATAGCCAAAAGGGACTCATCGCGCGCAGTTCGACGGCCGAGTGCCAGCTGCCGTAGACGTACAACATGCCGAGCAGGAAAACCGCGGCGCTCGGGAGCGATTCGCGCAAATCCGCGGCGGACAGACCAAACAGCAGGGCTCCGATGGCGAACAGGACTCCGGAAGCCCACGCGTAAGGAGTAAAGAGCAGAATCGTGCCGAGCGCGATTCCGGCGATGGCGGGAATACGAATTCCATGCCCCGCGGCGATGGCGCCAAACTCCCAAAAACACAGACCGGCGATGGCCGCCAGCACCGCTCCGAACACCGCAAAGGGAGCCCAGATCACAACCCAGGTAATGAACGGCGCGAGCAGAAGCGCCGTAACGACTCGCTTCATCGCACCGAGACGCCGAGCACTTCGGCCGGCTCAGCCGCGCTGAGACCTCCGAAGCGCCGGTCGCGTTTCTGATATTCGAGAATGGCCCGCAGCAATTCGGCGCGGCCGAAATCGGGCCAGAGCGTGTCGGTTACGTAGAGTTCCGCGTAAGCGATCTGCCAGAGCAGGAAGTTGCTGATCCGCATCTCGCCCGAGGTCCGGATGAGAAGGTCCGGGTCCGGCAGGGCCGACGTGTACAGACGCGACGCAATGTCTTTTTCGGTGATGCCCAGCCCTGGCAACGTACCCTGAAGCTTTGCGTCTTCGAGAATGGCGTTCACCGCGTCGACAATCTCCGCCCGTCCGCCGTAGTTGATGGCCAGGTTTACCTTCAGACCGGTGTTGGCTTCCGTGGATTTGCGGGTCGCTTCCAGATCGCGAAGAACCTCCGCCGGGAGTCCGTCGGTGCGGCCCACCGAGCCGAAACGAATGTTGTTCTCGTGCATCTCAGGAAGCTCGCGCCGCAGGTAAATTCGGAGCAGGCGCCAGAGCGCGTCCACTTCGGCCCGCGGGCGCTTCCAGTTTTCGACCGAAAAGGCGTAGAGCGTCAACGCGCTGAGCCCAAGCCGCGCGCAGGTCTCCACGGTCGACCGCACGGGCGCGATGCCTGCCTTGTGACCGGCAATCCGCGGCCAGCCGCGCAAACGGGCCCAACGGCCGTTGCCGTCCATGATGATGGCGATGTGAGCCGGTAAGCGCTCCGGATCGATGGCCTCGGCCAGACGGTAGTCCGCATCGCCGGGCCGCATGACCTCAAACAGTCGCTTCATGTCGTAAAGTAGTTTACCACTTCTGGGAATCAGACGCGAAACAAAAATCGCTTGGGACCTACTATGATCCCATTCTCAGGTACCAGCGCACAATGGGCTCTCCGAAAACGGCGATTCCCATGGCCGAGATGCCGAGGAACGCTCCAAACGGCAGTTGATAGGTGGACGCATTCTTGCCGGTGAGGAAAATATAGATCAGCCCGCCGACTCCGCCCAGGATCGAGCCTGTGATCAGCGTGAGCAGCGCGCCCTGCAAGCCCATAAAGGCGCCGATCATGGCCACCATCTTGACGTCGCCGAAACCCAGCCCCTCGCGGTTTCGCAGCCGGTAATACAGTTCGCCGACAAGCCAGATGGCGCCGCTTGCCACCAGCGCGCCGATCACGGCCTCGACCACGCTCATCAGGTGCGTATTGCGGCTCGAGGGCAGAATCAGATAGGCGAGCGCGATGTTGAGCGGCGCAAACCAGGCGAGCAGCAGCCCGAGCGCAACCCCTCCCAGCGTGAACTCGTCCGGCAGAATGCGTTCCTCGAGATCGCTCGCCACCAGCGTGACGATGATCGCGCTGAAGGCGCAGAATTTGAACGCCAGCCAGTTGAGCCCGAACTGGAAAACGGCGGCGCTGAACAGAAACGCCGTGATCAGTTCCACCAGCGGATAGCGGATCGAGATCGGTTCATTGCACTTCCGGCACCGCCCCTTGAGCAGAATGAAGCTGACCACCGGAATATTGTCGTACCAGGAAATCGGCTGCTCGCAGGCCGGGCAGAACGAGCGCGGCCGCACCACCGACAAATCCCGCGGCAGCCGGAAGATGCAGACATTGAGAAAGCTGCCGATCAACAGGCCGGCAAAAAAGGCCAGCACTCCTTCAATCATTTGAGTACCCTTCTGTAGATCTTTTCGGTGGACTCCACCATGCGCGTGTCGGAGAATTTCTCAGCCGCGCGCTCATATCCGGCGCGGCCGAAGCGGACGGCAAGTTCGCGATCGCCGGCCAGCCTCTGGAGCGCGGCCCCGATTTCCCCTGCATCATTGGCGACCAGCAGCCCCGTGCGTTCATGCTCCACCACTTCGGGCAGTCCGCCCACCCGGCTTGCGATGACAGGTACGCCGCGCGTCATGGCGGCGATCGCCCCGGACCCGAGCCCCTGCATGCGGGTGATGTAAGCCAGCGCCCGCGCGCGCCTCAGATCGGCCACAAGATCGCCCACCGGCCACATTTCCACGCCCGCCGCCCGCGCGGCCGAGACCAGAGTCGTGGCTTCAGAGTCTTTCATCATGCCAACCACCGGGCCGTCGAGGGCCGGTTCGGAAAATTGCGGTATCGGTACACCATCATAAACGACCGAAATTGTTTCAGGGTTAACGCCCACCGCTTCGAGCGTCGTGGCCACGTATTTGGACACGGCGATGTAATGCGCGGCCTGCCGGTATTTCCAGCGCGAAAGAAGCCCTCGCTGGGGCGGGAAACCGACCCGGCGCGAAACCACCACCGGAGCCCGCGCCCACAGCGTGGCCCTCGTGTGGGCGTGAGCGTCGTGAACGTGAACAATCTGCGACGGCGGAAGCCGCCTGCCTTTCAACACCGGGAAATTCTCGGCGAGAGCATGCTCGGCCAGTTCACCCTGGGCGAATAAGTACTGCTCGTGTCCCCGCGCCCGCAGACCGCGTAAGAGGTAGAGCACCTGCCACTGTCCGCCCTGCATCTTTTCGCCCGTGTCTATGTGGACGATTTGCATGCGTATCGAGTTCCTTCACCTTCCAGCCGCGTCATCATGGCTCCGGCTTCATGAAGCGAACCTTGGCGAACTTGACAAAGTTGTACATCGCCGCCATGTTGGCGATGATCAGTCCCTCCATGCCGTCGAGAAACCCCGCCTTGAGCACGTAGGTCTGGAAAAAGGTCCACGGCGGGTCGAGCAGCAGGCGCGCCCACGTCACCGGTTGTTTTTCGGCGATCATCTGCTCGGCTGCGAGCGTCGTATAGCGGTCCATCGTTTTCAGATGCTCGCTGAGCGACTCGCAGGTGAAGTGCAGCAGGTTAGCCTGCAAGTGTCCCACCGTGCCGTGCACTTTCACCGACTCGTGCACAAACTCGCCCTGCCACTCGGCGCGGCGCCGGTTGAACAAGCGGATTTTGCGGTCCGGGTGCCAGCCCGAGTGGAGGATCCAACGGCCGAGGTATTGCGCCAAGCGCGGCATCGTGTAAGCGTCGTATCGCGGACCGTCGCGCTTGATCTGCCAGATCTCGGCCTCGAGCGCCTCGCTCAGAGCCTCGTCGGCGTCGATGGACAAAATCCAATCGTTAGCCGCCTTTTCCGAAGCCAGGTTCTTCTGCCCGGCGTAGCCTCGCCACGGGTTCTCGATAACGCGCGCGCCGAGATTGGCCGCCAGTTCGCATGTGCGATCGGTCGACCCGCTGTCGAGCACGATGATTTCATCACAGCAGCGAAGGCTTTCAATCGCCCGGGAAATATTGCGCTCCTCGTTGCACGTGATGATAGTGGCGGAGATCTTCATCATCGGCGTATCGGCTGAACGGTGAAGCACAGCACTAGAATGGCAGCCGTGCAAATGGCGAGCACGGATCTTCGCGCGCCGGGCGGTTGAGGATCATAGATCGCCGGATGGCGCAACGCGAAGAAGAAAAGGAAGAGCGCCCACACCAGCCAGCTCGGCCAAAACCAGGCGAGCGGCACCAGCACGGCTATCAGGATCCGGGAAATCAGCCGCGAGCGCTCCCGCACGAAAGCGTACAGGATGTGCCCGCCATCCAACTGTCCGATGGGCAGCAGGTTGAGCGCCGTCGCCAGCACACCCACCCAAGCCGCCCGCGCGACCGGATGCAGGTAGATGTCGGCGGATGGCACTCCGGGAAAGAACAGATCCTCGAGCAGCCGGACAATGAGCGGCACGCCGAAAACGAGATCCCCCTGCTCCGCCGACCCCGGAATCACCTTTGACGCCGCGATGCCCGCCGCCAGAACCGGGACCAGCAGTGCGAACCCGGCCAGAGGTCCATTGGCCGCGATGTCGAACAGCGCTTTTCGCGAGTAGATCGGCGCGCGGATGCGAATAAAGGCGCCGAGGGTCCCGATCGGCGCCGGGAACGGCAAAAAGAACGGCGGCGTCGCGTCCACTCCATACTTCCGGCAGGTGAGATAGTGGCCCATCTCGTGAGCCAGCAGAATGCCGATTAAGGGAATCGAAAACGGCAATCCCTGGAGCAACAGCCCGGGATGCGAGCCCAGATTCAGATAACCTTCGAGCGCCGCGATGACGTCGACAGGAACTCCACGGTTGAAGCTATCGGCAAAGCCCGCGCCCATCACCGAGGTCGTGATGAACGTGAGCACCAGCAGCAGATAGTGAAGCCACCAACGTGGACGGCGCATCGCGGGACGGACAAACAGCGCCTCGGTGGCGCCGGTTGCCGGAGTTTGTGTGGGGGCCGGATTGGGCCCGTCGTGTTGCACGGTCTACTGCAGTGTCTGAAGCTCTTTTCCGGGCTTGAAGCGAACCGCTTTGCCGGGCGGGATTGCCACCTCCGCCCCGGTTCGCGGATTGCGGCCGATGCCGGTCTTGCGCGGGCGCACATTGAAGATGCCGAAGCCGCGCAGTTCGATACGCTCTCCCTGGCTCAAGGCTCGCTTCATCGTTTCGAAAACAGTTTCTACCGCCATTTCAGCCTTCGTTTTGGTGATGCCGGTCTTGTTCACCACCTCGTTGATAATGTCGAGCTTGATCAAATGAGCCTCCTTGAGAGCGAAAACCCATGATAAGATTGGAGTTAAAGGCTTGTCAAGCGTGCCCGCCATTCCCCCGGCCATCACTCGCGATCTGTTTCGCCGCGTCTGTGCCCAGTTTGCGACTGGAATCACTGTCGTTACGACGCGAGATGAGGCGGGAACTCCGCACGGAATGACGGTGAATTCGTTCACTTCCGTTTCCGCCGAACCGCCGCTGGTTCTGGTCTGCATCGACCGTTCGTGCAGTTTGCTGACCCGGTTTCAGTCCTCGCCGTATTACGGCATCAATGTTCTGTCGTCAGCCCAGCAGGAACTTTCGGTTCGCTTCGCTCAAACCGCCGATCCGCGTTTTGAAGGTGTCGCATGGCACAGCGGTTCAAACGGCGTGCCGCTGCTCGACCACGCGCTCGCTCACTTTGAGTGCCGCACGCTTCAGCAGATCGACGCCGGCGACCACGTGATTCTGCTCGGTGAAGTGATCGACTGCCGTTGTTCACCCGGCAAACCGCTGCTATATCACGGCAGCCGCTATTGCGGGCTGAACGGCGATTGAGCACCGCGAACTGACTCTGCTAGGGGTGGAGTTCGAAATCGTCGCCCGGAACCGGCAGCACCACCGGCAGCGGCGCTCGCTGTATGGCTTCCAGAACAGGCTGCGGCGAGGCGCGAAGCGCTCTTTGTACGTGAACCAGCGCCAACCGTGCGACGTTTTCTTCACTCGCCATCCCGATCACCGATGGAATGTCTCCATGCACCGGCGACGGCGTCATCTGGTACGCTTCGTGAACCAACAGGTCTGCGCCGCGGCACAAGGCGCGGCTCTCCGCCGTAAACATGCCGTCGCCCGAGTAGACCAGCGTCCGCCCGCCGCACTCCATCCGGACCGCCCAATTAGTGACCGAATGCGCGGTCGGCGCAAACGAGAATCGGAAGCCGCCGGCCTCGCCCGGTTCCGCCGCGCGCGGCACGATCTCGTAGTTGTAGCGCTTGCGCAGGGTCCGGTAGCCGTATTCGAGCAGGCCCTCAATCTGCTCGAGCACGGCGGGTTGGCTCAGGATCGTAACCGGCTTTTTGCGGCCGTCCTCCCACATGCGGCCCAGCAGCGGCGCCAGGCCAAAGTAATGATCCGCGTGCGCATGGCTGATGTAGATAAGGTCGATGTCGTCGCCCGTCACACCCGCGCGCCAGAGCGCGGACGGGACGGAGAATCCGCAGTCAAGCAGAACGGTTGACGGTCCGCGAACCAGCAGCGACGTGTTCGGCAGCGTGCCGTCAAACGCCTCGCCGCAGCCGACCACCGTAACCTTCATACGTTGAACTCGATGCCCTGCGCGAGCGGCAGGTCGCGCGACCAGTTGATGGTTACCGTTTGTCTCCGCATGTAGCTCTTCCACGCATCGCTGCCCGACTCCCGTCCGCCGCCGGTGTCTTTCTCTCCGCCAAACGCGCCGCCGATCTCAGCGCCGCTCGTGCCGATGTTGATATTGGCAAT